>Ga0136655_1000218_pt1 | contig 25946 bp, 21 predicted proteins | sample CPBDNA_2_FD_94863 | JGI IMG/M metagenome (GOLD analysis project Ga0136655, IMG submission 94863) | Freshwater to marine salinity gradient microbial communities from Chesapeake Bay, USA - CPBay_Spr_15_0.8_DNA (version 2) | ecosystem: Environmental > Aquatic > Marine > Coastal | place: USA... | reverse complement strand
TATTCCAAGGAGGGTAATAGCTTTGTTGTATTGAGGAATGGTAAGAAACTGGCGGTTTCGCACCGGCGGAAAGATAAGTTTGCAAAGGAGTTTTTAAAAAATTTATAAAATTATTTAGATGAATGTTATTATTCAAACAAAGTTTTTGATGGTATTTTGTTGGTTCCTGGAACTCCCAGGGAGAATTGAGGGATAGGTGTGAAAAATTCATTGTTTTGAAAATGAATTTGAAACGTTAATCACAAATTATCATACGCTTAATAAGTTGATTAGCTATTTAAGCATAATTTCAAAAAATCATCAAATTTATTTTTTAAGTTTATTCTTTTAAGTAGTTAAATAAAAGGTTATGTTTTATAAATTATTTATCATTCAGTGGTTTTACAAATTCATTATAGAACAGGAGCCAGGTAATGTATTTATAGTAGTTATTTTATTAGCTATATTGTCTAATTTTTTATATGTACTAAAGTTTATTAAACCTTTTTTAATAAGCTTGTTTTTTAAAAATAAGCTCGAAATTCAATATTTTAATGCATCAAAAAGTAATATAAATGATCATAGCTTAAGTGTAGAAGATGAAATTTGGTATAATGGTGCTGTCATATATTTTCATTGGAAAGTAAAAGGCGCTTTGTATGTAAAAGTACTACCGAATCAGAAATTAATTATTGGTAATATGTCCAAAGCAATTTTGACCAAAGAAAATAGGAAATTTACACTTATTGCAAGGGGCTTGTTTGACTCAAAATCTGCTGAAATAGAAATACCTGCAACAAATATAATTTTAGCAGACTTAACAGAATACAGTAGGAAAGTGCCAGCAAGTTATATTTTTGAAGCAATAACTAGTTATTTAAAGTATTCAAAATTATTTAATCTTGGAATTCTTCAAAAAATTTCCGATAAAGTGAATATTAGCAAGCGAATTATTAAAAATAGTTTGACATTAAATATTTCATTATTTAAAAAAAATTTTAATAAAGCTTCAAAAATTGGATTGAATATTTCACAAAAAAGAAGTTCAATAAAGTATAACCAACTGAATTATACTTTTTCAACAAGGAAATATAATGATATTTTAAAAAAAACCTAAAGTAAAATAATATGAATGAACATGTTGATTATCGTGCCAAAAAGGCAAATGGTTTAACTAAATTTTTTTGGTGGTGCGCAGGTGCTGATGCAGAAATCCTCAAATATTCAAGTTATTCAGATCATGTTAAATATGGCGGAATTGGCGCTGTTGTATTAGCAACAGGAGTAATGGCATTTATATCAATGTCTTTCGCAATCAATTCATTATTTGATTCAAAAATGGCTGTTTATTTTATCGGAACAGCCTGGGGATTAATAATTTTCAATTTGGATAGATTTATTGTATCTTCAACAGGAAAAGGAGATGGGGAAGATTCGATAGGTGGTCAGGAATTTATGAATGCATTGCCAAGAATTGTAATGGCTATTTTATTGGGTTTAGTTATTTCCGCACCTTTGGAAACGAAAATTTTTGAGAAGGAAATTCTGGGAAAATGGCAGGAATATAAGTTTAAATCAAGCATAGATAACGGATATAAGATTGATCAGTTTTATAGGATGAAAACCTTAATGATTGACTCTACCATCGCAGAAACGAAGGAAGAATTATTAAGGCAAGAAGAAAAAGTTAGAGTGGCAAGGGAGAGAGCGACAGCGGAAAGGCATAGAGGAGGAATAGGAGACCAATGGAGAAGAGATACGGCAACACTAAATTTTGAGGAAAAAGAACTTTTAAAGCTTCGTGATGATTTGGATAATTTACAGTTAGAAAGAAACCAATTTGATGTTAGTCGGGAAAATGAAAAAGAATCAGCACGAGATAGTATAATGAAGGAAGAAGCAGGTTTTCTTGATAAATTGATGATGTTGGAAATTCTGTCCAGTCATGCAAAGAATATTGATGTTGTAGATACTAAAACGGGCGAACCAACCGGTGAAAAAGAGGAAATTTATGGCGCAGCAGGGTGGCCTATTTGGTTAATAAGGATATTATTTATGTTAATTGAAATAGCTCCTGTATTATTGAAGCTTATGTTGGTCAAAAGCCCTTATGATTTCATGTCTGAAAATGTAAGTCAAATATTAGAAACTAAACAAGGGATATCCATTGAACATTTGACAGATGAACATTCTAAGTTACATAAACTAAAAAAGAATTTAAATCCCCGACGGATTATTAATATTATTGAACATCAAAATAATGCGGAAGAATCCAATGCAAAACATCTGATTGACGAATTCGCAGCTCAGGAAAAAATTGAAATTTCAGAAGATCCTAAAGCTTTTGATTTATCAAAGGAATGAAATAAAGCTTTATGATTATAAATACTACAGATAAAGAAAAATTCTTTATTTATATCGGAGATTTTCAAGGAACCTTCTATACCCCACAGAAGAGTGCTTTGGATACTACTCAAATAATCGAATTTAACGAACTTCCTCATGATGTTAGAATAATTGAAGGAAATTTGTATAATGTAGAGGAATTAACGGAATTCGACAGAGATACCTTTGTTAATAAAACTTCATTATCATTAAAAAATGCCTCCAATATAAAGATTTATAAAAAGGGATTCGAAAATGAAAATCGAATCCCTGATTTATTTACGTTCAATGAATTATTGATCATTAAGCCAGAGGTTGATTATTCCTGGGAAATAGAAAATAAAACTTATGGGAAAATTAAAGGTAGAGCCATAGGAATTTATAAAAAGTCTGATTTTCCTGAAAAAGCACCTCCACCAAATTCACCAAAGCCACCAGTTCCAGATGATAGCATTAATGGAGGTACTGAACGTCTAACAATTACGCCTGGGCCAATAGTACCTCCTCCGGCACCAAATGGTTTCGGAATATTTCCTTTCTCAAATATGAGTTTTTCCACTTGTTTGGAATGGTTACTTTGGCTTTTAGCAATCATAGCGTTTATTCTTTTATTAAATTGGCTTTTTACATGGTGCAACAGTGGTTCACCAATGCCTTGGACTGCAGAAAACTGCTGTGACAAAATTAAAATAATAGAGGAAAAAGTTAAAAAATTAGAGGATAAGCAGGAGAGATTAAAAAGGGAGTTGGAAGTCATTGAAAATGAAAATGAGATAGATAGAAGAAGAAGAAGAGAAAATGGAAGAACAGGTGTACTCACTATTTCGCTCATTTGGAATACGTTGGATGATGTTGATTTGCACGTAAAGACACCAGCAGGTGAAAAAATATTTTATGGTAAAAAAATAAGTTCCGATGGTGGAGAATTGGATGTTGATATGAATGCAGGTTTAATGTCAGAGGCACCCATTGAAAATGTTAGATGGCTAACAAACCCGCCTTTGGGTAAATATAAGATTATTGCCAATTTTTTTTATAAAAATACCAATAATCGTGAAGTTCCTTTTACAATAGAAATAAATTATCGAGGAAACTCGCAGCAGTTTAGTGGCACGCTTAATTATGTGGGTGAAAGTATATTAGTTCATGAACTAGATGTTAATCAATAAGCTATGGCTGCTTTTCACTTAATTGGTTTTGACAAGGATTTACTGGCTAAAGTGCCAAAGGACATAAGCAAAAGGCAGCTTTTTGTTTATAATGTATTATCAATAATGATTTGGGTTGTGATATTAATTTGTGTTTTTTCTTCAATTATTTATGCACAGTTAATATTTGATAATCTTATAATTTCTATATCGGTGGCATTATTTATGGGTTTTATTATCCATAATCTTTACAAATTATTCGTAATAACAACTTTAAATGGTTCAAAAATTGAATTAGGTAAAGTCCAGAAAAATAAGGAAAGTTTCAATGAGACCTTTTCTAAAATTGATTTAGAGAATACTTCAGATGAAGCTATAGCATTAGAGATTTATAAATTAAAAGAAATATTAAGAGTTATCCCAGAATATCAAAAAATAGATAACGAAAGGAATGGAAACAGATTATTAACCTTGTCAATAAAAATAATAATTATTGCAATAATCAGTTTTGTTTTTTCAACTGGTTTGGAATTATTTATTTTTAAGAGTAAAATTAATGAAGTAGTTGTTGAAATAAAAAATCGTATCAATGATAATGAAAGTTTATATCATTGGAAACCTTTTTTTAAAGAAAATTCTGAAAATAGGCTTTTTAGAACAAGTTCTTTATTACTAAATATTAATATTTTAAATCTGGGTTTAGGTAATTCAAAATACTTATTTGATATTCTCATACTGTTAGTTTTCATGATGCCTTTATATTTAGCAACAACCAGCAAGGAAATATATGCTGGGGCATATATAAAAGAGTTAGTATTGAAAGAGATTTATATTAATAATTATCATAATCTTACTACAGAAAAATATTGTAAAAGTTTAAATAGGGTAAATGATAATTTGATTACTAAATCAATGTAAAATTAATAATATGCCCGAGAGAAGGAAGTTTAATATAGGTAGTATTGTATTTTGGCTAAGTCTTGGTTTTTTCTTTTTTTTTATTATATTTAAAATTGCTGAGGATTTATTCGATAAAGAAGGAATTGCCGAAAAATTATTCCCTTTACCAGAGGAATCACCTCCAATTGACACCGTTTTTTGTGATAAGATTATAAATCAGTTAGAATGGACTTCCTACGAGGGAAAAAATTACAGAATAGAATATGTTTTATGTTCGAAGGATTTTGAGGATTCTCAAAATTTCAGGAATAATATATCTTTTATTCCTAATGTTGGTGAATATTATCGCTCAGTCTTGGCACAAGACCAAATAGCAATGAAAAGGATTGTTGAAGCATATAAATTTGTTATAAGATCTCAAAATCTGGACTACATGGAAGCTGCTGAAATGATTGTTTCCAGTATTCAAAATATTCCCTACACATTGGTTATTGATGAACCTTGTCCTTATAGATTAGGTACAACCTTGTTTGATGGTGAATGCGAACCACTTGAAAATATGTCAGGCTGCTGTGGTAATGTCATGCCGATTGGATGCTATTCGCCTTTAGAATATGCCGCTAATTTGACAGGAGATTGCGATACCAGAGCAGTATTTGCTCATAGTATTTTAAAGGCTTTGAATTATGATGTTGCAATAATTGTGTCGCGAATGGAAGGGCATGCAATGATTGCATTGAATACTCCATTTATACCTGAAAATGGTAATGAAAGTGCTTACGTATCAGATCAACGACTAAATAAATATTATATGTGGGAGTTAACCTCAGTTTATCCATTCGGCATTGTTCACCCTAATACTCATCCTGTTTCCTGGGAAATTGTTCATAAATAAATTATCAATTATGTTAAAAGAAATTTTTGCTCTTTGCCTCATTCTTCTTTTTGGAATATTATACTTGTACACCTATTTTAAGGTTCAGAAAAGGTTTTTTGATAATATTTGGGAAACAAAGAATATTGCGACACTGCTCCTGTTTATAGCCTCAAATATTTCCGGAGGATTAAATCTTTTACAAATAAGTGATATGTCGGGTAATATGATTCAATTTTTTTTGAAAAGTGATATTTATCTTAAACCAATTGGTTATTTATTTTTATTTTTCCTTGGAATGTGGTGCTGGTCTTTTCTCTTGTTTAGATTGAGTTTTTATTTTGTTGGATTTCTAACCAAAGAGGATGAAACAGAACAAATAAAAAATAATAATCTGGAGATTAGTTTAATTCATTCCTTTGTTCTCTTATTTATTACTTTATTAAGTTCTAAATATATTGTGAAAATTGCTTCAACCTTTATTCCATATCCAGAATTTCCTTTTTAATTAATAAAAATTATTGCTTTCCAATGAAAGAAATGTCGAAATATATAATTTTTTTAGTTTTGTTTATAAAAGGTACATTTTTGATTGGACAAATTGGTCTGAATTATGTTTCGGATTATGAGGGAAATAAATACAAGACAGTTAAAATAGGTACCCAATATTGGTTGGCTGAAGATTTGATTACCAGTTTTTATCAAAATGGGGACGAAATTCCTAATTTTAAGGAAAATGATAAATGGAGTTCAACAAAAAATGGAGCTTGGTGCTTTTATAAGAACAATAGTTCACTATCGAAGACAAAACTTTATAATTGGTATGCTACAACTGATTCCAGGAAAATATGTCCAATAAATTGGAGAGTACCAACAGTAATGGACTGGTATAAGCTTGAATCTTTTTTGGGAGGTTATAAAATGACTGCTGATAAACTTCGTAGGTCTGGAGATACTAATGCATTTAATAGTACATTAACGGGATATAGATATGAGGAAGGGGAGTTTTTTTCTTCTATAGAAAATTATGTAATGTATTGGACTTCAAATGAATATTACAAAGGCTATTCCAGGTCATTCTCCATGTTCAAGAATGATTCTCTCACTTATTTTACAACTCATAGTAATAATAATGGTATGGCAGTTCGATGTATTAAAAATTAGTCTTATTAATTTATTATTATGATGAGTCAAATAAAATGGTATAAAGGTAAGATTGAGGGTATTGCTTGTGTTAATAATATTAATGATGGAAACATTGATATAGAAATAAAAAATAATCATTCGGTTTCTATCTTAAATGGAAATTTTTTTATTGAAACAGAAATTCCATTTTTTAACGATTTAGATAGAGAGGAATTAATTTTAGTTACTGATAATTCTAATGTTAATATTAGCAACAAAAATATATTAAGCAATATTTCTGAAAATGAACATTGGATTATTAATCAAATATTTTTAAAAAATATTACTGATTCATCCAGAAATTTATTAAACAAAAAGATTTATTTTTATTTCAAATCAGAGGCTATTATTTCAATTAAGGAGGGTTATAATAAAATTACTACAAATGAATTTAAGAAGCCTATCGCTTATGGCACATCAATACCTCCTCCTAGAATATCAAATTTATATTGTGCCCGCTATTTAGCTATTTTTATAATAATTTTATTTCTTTTATTTTTATTTTATTATTTGTTTAACTACTTTAAAACAAAAAAATGTTGTGAAAGAGCAGCTGTTTTAATAGAGAAAGTTAAAGAATTAGAAAGCAATATTGATAAAGATTTAGAGAGAATTGAAACATTTAAATTTCAAAATATTGACAATGAACGACTAAATAGAGATAATGATTATGGAAATGCTTATTTAAGTATTTCTTTACTGTGGGATTCAGAAGATGATTTTGATTTAAGTCTTCAATTACCTTCAGGAAAGAGAATTTCAAGATTTGATGCTTCAAATCATTTCTCAGGCGATGTAAATTATATGCCTCCTTTTTCTGTAAAACCAATGGAAAAGATTAAATTCATAGACAAACCAGAAACAGGAATTTATAGAGTACTCTTAAATTTAAAACAAAAACGAAGTGAACAAAGAACTGTACCTTTTAAAATTCTAATTAATGTAAATGGACGTGTTAAGGAAATATATGATGATGAATCATTTTCTATTTTTAGTACCCGCCAGGTTTATAAATTCGTTTTGAAATAATTAGTTAAAATAGATGTAGCACTTTGAGAAATATTATTATTGGAGACGTTCATGGATGCCTGTTTGAACTTAAAGCTTTATTGGAGAGGTGTAATCTACGACGAACTGATAAGCTTTTTTTTATTGGTGATTTAATTGACAAAGGTCCTGATTCCGTTGGGGTTGTTAAATTTGTCTATAAACTTTCTAAAAGTTATAATGTCAGGTTAATTTTAGGAAATCATGAGGAAAAATTCTTAAGATACCTTCGAAATAAGAAACTAAATCCTAAGGCTCTCAAGGAGATGATTATTTCACCAGATTTTTTAACGCTTGAAGAGAATTTAACAACAGAAGAATTAAATTATCTACATCAAAGTAATTATTCCTTCAGAATTCCAGAGCTGAATGTTTTACTTTTACATGGTGGGTTGCCTGGTACGTGTAAATTAAAATTTGATGTTGATTACCGATATGATATTCACTCTCCCAAGGAATTTAAGTATTTGGACTTGATCACTAAAACAAGATACATTAACGAAAGGGGTGATTTTATTTCTTTAGGTATGGAAGATGAGGCTAGTTTATTTTGGGCCGATGTCTATGATGGGGAATTTGGAACTATACTATTTGGCCATCAACCTTTTTTTGAAGAAAAACCAATTCTCTATAATAATGCGATAGGAATTGATTTAGGCTGTGTTTTTGGTGGTAATTTGTTAGCCTATATAATAGATACAGATGGAGTGGGTTGGGAAAAAGTAAGGGCATTAAAAAATTATTTAATAAAATAGTTGTTTATGACAAGAGTTATTATACCATTTTCCACAACAGTTGTTTTACCTTTCAATATTAATTTTCAGGTAAATTCTACGGCAATTAATTTGAAGTCTAATAAATTTTTTAGAAATAAAATATTTGTTAAACTTAAAAATTATTTATTGGAAATTTCAAAGGATAACCATCGAAATTTTATAGATACTGCCAAGTATCATGATTACATTTCAAATTATCTTGGACCAAATAATGATGTCAGTTTTTTAGAAACCTTTATTATTAATTCAACAAAAATTAAAAGTAAGCTTAAAAACGAATTGCCACTGAATAGAATCATAAATAACGCTGATTTGAGTATAGGAGAAAATGAGCTAAAGGTTAATGGAGAAAGTATATTAGTTAATCTGCTGGATCCAATCATTATTCTAAATAAGGTAATTAATTTGGGTTATGTAGTTTTTAGATTTAGCTATTTTGTTGAGCGTGAAAACACTGTATTAGAAGAATCATTTAACCTAGAGGTAATTAAAAAATTGTCAGAGAATCCCTTCTTTAGATACTTTAAGGAAAATAATGATAAATATCTTGTTAATTTTAAGCAAGGTGATTTAAATTTTTCATTTAATTTAGACGAAATTAATAAGTTGATATTTGCTACTTTTTACAATGATATTGAATTTTATTTAAAAAAACCGGTCTTATTTTATTTTGGAAGTATTCCATTCAGCCAGATTCCGAATGACCAGTTTTATAAATTATTAAGAATTCCTCCAATAAAGGAAGATATAGGTTTGAATATAGAGGATCGGTCAAAGATTATTGAAGAACGGATCAAATGTATTAATATGGATGAAGGATCTATAGTATTAGATTACACAAAATCACAGGATGGAATAAAAGGTGTTTTTAATAAGTATTTTCCAGGATTTATTTTGGCCTTAAATCAAAGAGAAGTAATGATGAAGGTTACTAGAATAATATCTACTTTAAATAGTAGTGATATTGAGAGGAATAGGTCAAGAATTAGTGAAAAACTTGGTTCAATCAGAAAACTGATTCATATTTTACAATTAAAACAAATTTTTTATAATCTGAGTAACTATAATGAAATTTCAGTTTACTATAAAAGACTACAGGAAAGTTTTAATCTTGAACGATTATTAATGGATAACAAAGAGAGTATCGAATCTATACATGGTCTAATTGAATCAGAAAATACATTAAAGGATAAGAATAGAGATATAAATATTGGATTATTTGTTTTTATCATAACAATGATGGAAGGACTTAAAGTGACCATTGAAATAATTGAAGATAAACAGACGGAACATAATATTTATAAATTAATTTTTGGATCATTAATTATTTTTATCATTATTATAGTAAAGTGGAATTCAATTATTACAAGTATTTTAAACATCATAGATTTTGATTTTCTTACCAAAACAAGCACAAAGAAAGTCAATAATAAAAAGTAAGATATTACTTTTTGCCTTAATAATCAAAAATTTCATCTTTTTAATTCTATTAATATGCGTTTATTTTTTATTATATTCAGTTTTCTTGCATTTTTTCTGAGAGTGAATGGCCAAACTTCCAACAAAAGTACCTGTAATCTGAATATTACTTCTGTTATTACTAACTTAAGTTTTGGAGTAAATGTTGGTTATATCCTTAATCTTAAAAGCACATCAAATAAGTCGATTAATGCTGTTGAGTGGACTGCTCAATTCTACGATAATTTTGGAAAATTAATAGAATCAAGACCAGGTTCTTTTAATGCTACTTCCTTTATTGAGCCTATTCTGTCTGGGACTGAAAAGGTAATAGTCAGAACAAATAAGATTAATGGGGCAACTAAGGTTTTTGTCACCATTAATTAGGTTCATTTTGTAGATGGAATCGTGAGTCACTTATGGAGTTCACAGCAATTTATTACGTATCTAAAAAGTTTTTGTTTTTTAGGATCCTTGTTCGGCTATAAACATTCAGGTTTTTCAGTTCAGTGTTTAAAATATTAAATATCTATTTAAATATGCTTTAAGAAACTTTCTTTTAAGTATTAATCAATACCGGATTCCTTCCCTCATTCTACAACAATAATTTAAAAGCCCTTCCAAACATAATGAGTTTAAATAAAGAAATAAGCAAAGTGCTTCAATCTATGTCAGAAGAAGATAGAAGCTATGCAATAAACAATCAATTTGCCTACATCTACTCAAAGGCATATTTATTTCTTAAAATGGGCATGGACTTATATTTTAGACATGACTTTTTTTTAATAAGGAAAAGTTTCACATATAACAATGAGGACTTATTGGAAGTACTTCAAAGCGGCTGTAAGCAGATTGTGGAAGGGAAAGGATTTAGTGCTAATAATCCATTAGTGGATTTAGATGTATATGGATTTTATGACCTGATGCGTTTATTTCATTTCTCTAAAGGTGCCAGAAAGTCCAATGCACTAACTCACAATGGCGAAGATGGAATTTTAGACCAAATAACCTTTGAACATTTTATGGAAGCGGAAAGGATAGCTACCCTATTTAATTTTGTTTTTTATCCACATAAAGATAATAAGTGAAATCAGATAACGCAAAATACCTGGTATGTTGACCTATTTTAAAGCAATAGCATAATTTAGGTCATTTTTTTAAGAAAATTATTGCTTAATCACAAATAATAATATTAATGGAAGGTCATCCACACTTAAGCACACTTTTTATTTTATTTAATTCTGAAAATCAACCGTTTCGGAAGGTTCATCGTATGATTGATCTCTTTGAGAGTATCATTAAATATCATACAGCTATTATTATGTCTGAATATTTTAGAAGGAATAAAATCAGTGACAATGCTAAACGATTGTTTGTTAAATCTTTAGAAAGACCTTCACTGGGAATTTGGCAAAATATAAGTAGAATTCTTAAAAATGAGTTGGTAGCTATGAAGCATGATTGGATAATTCAATCATTTGAAGCAGCTTTCGTCACCTTAGAAGGGTTACTAAATCAAGAAGTTACCAATGCAATCACATTTCGAAATAAGTATGCACATGGGGCAACGCCTCCAGATAATGAATGTAGTGAGGATATAGATAAATTCCTTCCACTTTTAAATACGTTAATAAATTTTCAATGGCTTGCAAATACTGAAATTAGAGTTGATTCATTTGGAAAGGTATGGATTAATGACGTCAGAACTAATGAAGAAGGTCTGTGTCTATTTCCAATTCTTATTTATAGGTATAAGGAAGCTTTTCAATCTAATTTTTCATTTTATAATGATACCAAAAACAATTCATTGAATTCACTGAATTATCCATACTGTTATTTTTCCAAATATGATTCTGTTGAAAAAGCAGAATTTTACCAAGCAATTCCTTTGACAACCTGGAAAGATAATTTTAGTAAAAATCCATTCGATCAGCGAATTCAGGAATTAACGCATTCTTTTCAAGGAAGATTAGCGGAATTAGATGATTTAAAAAAATTTGTTTTCAATAATGAAAAGGGCTATGTTGTAGTGAATGGGAATCCGGGGATTGGAAAATCAACCCTTCTTGCAAAATTGTCACAGAATTTGAAAGAAGAGGATAAGAATAATTCTATTCACATAATTATATTTTTTATAAAAATTGATTCAGAGCCGTTTTATTTTCTGGAATATTTGATATTCTGGACGCGTAAAATTTTAGGTGAAAAGTATGTAGATGTAAGTCCTATGGTTTCTGATATGTTTCAACTAAAGGAAAACCTGGTAAATAATTTGCGGCAATGGACTAATTTTAGGAATGGAAAAAAACTTATTTTTATAATTGATGGGTTAGACGAGGGTATAGAAAATGGGCTTATAGATTTTTTACCCTTTACAGAAACTTTTGACGGTGTACTATTTATTTATGGTTCACGAAAATCTGGTCATCCTTCGCTTGAAAAATTATTTACCAATTTACCGCCTGAATTTTATCGATATATAAATCTCTCAGGTTTAACGAAAAAGGATATTCGGGCACTAATTTATGAGGTAGGTAATAAATACCTGATTGAAAAAGATAGTCAGTGGATTAATAGTATTGAAACAAGATCTGAAGGTAATCCACTTTATTTGAAATTACTCTGTAATGATCTTTTGAACCAGCTTATTGAAATTAACGCTGATACTTTGCCTGGTAATATTGAAGATTACTTTAACAGGATTATTAATCGTTTTGCCTATGCGAATGATGGTGATAAACTGCTTCTCGCACTATATACTTTTGCTGCTGCTAAGGATTATTTATCTATGTCTCATTTAAAATTCATTAATGATTTTAAGGATGACGCTTTAGTACATAGAATTAAAAACATGTTATTAGAGATTTTATATGAGAACCTAAATACAAAAGAAGTCAATGACTATCAATTATTCCATGAAAGTTTTCGTCAATTTCTAATAAAGGAAAATCAAACAGAAGTTAAACTAGCTTCAGACAGGATTATAGAATTTTGTTCCAATTGGAAACAATATGACGGTTTATGGGAACAATCTTATGCATTAAATTTTTATGTGGATCATTTAACTGAGAATAATAGTTTAAATTCACAAAGGCTAATCAATTTATTGAGAGACGATGATTATGTGAACCGTCAAAAAGAGGTATTTAATAACTATGAGCCTACGAAAAAACTCTATCGAAAGGCAGTTAGTTTTTTGAATTTTGAACATAATTTTGAAAAAATAGAAACTATATGCAAACTTATAAACTTAAGGAAAAAAGAATATCAGGAGGCTAAAGATATTTTTAAATTTCTTAGCAATGACTTAGATTTATTACTTTTAAGATTAAGAATATTGGATGGAGCTGGTAAACAAGATAAACAAAATTTATTTTTTATGTTTATGGTTTGTTTTATTGATTTGACCATCACCAATAGAAATTCCTTAAATACTGACGCTAAAAAAATTGAACAATTACTAAATTTATTTGATGAACTAATTCCAAATGACCATTCTATTTTTGATTGGAAAGATTTTTTCTCCGAAAAATTAATGTTTCTAATTGCTGATAATTTGAAAAATAAAAATATAGATTACACTATTTTATTTAATAAAACATCCTCTTTAGATGAAGATTGGCTTCTTACCATAGAGATGCTTACTGATAGTCAAACTGAATTATTAGTTAGCTTGTCTGAAAAATTTTCTGAAATTAAAGAAAACTTATCATTAGTTTTAGTAAAAAATGGAAAATATGATTTAGCTAAAGAAATAGCATTAAATTGTAATTATCCTTCTCAACCTATTGGTAAAATCATCCATTATTTAGCTGATAGAAACCCTATTCAAGCTAAGAATTTCATGGAAGTTTTACCTGGAAGCTTCTCTGTTATTTCTAGTTTGAAAATGTTAAGATATTATGATTCTAAAGGTGAAAGTAATAGTTCTATAAATCTTCTTGAATCAATAATTCAAAATTTGAAGGATAAACCTAATTCTGCGGATTATGCTTTTCTTTCTGTCTATTTTCAAGAAAGAGAAGAAATGGGTAAAAGAGATTCCTATTTTGAGAACTCCGTCAGTTTATTAAAAAATGAAGAAAATGATTTCTTCAGAAGTAATCTGATTGAAAAAGTCTTAGAACCTTTTATTGATCTTGAAAAGGAGGATGTGCTTACTGAACTCATAGATTCAATCGGGATTGATTTTTGGAAATATATAAATTATGAAAAATTTATTAATTCTTTACTTAGAAAAAATAAGTATAACATTGCTTTACATATAAATGAAAATTTAAATGATGAATTCCATAAAATAAGATTTTACGCATTCATTGCATTGAGCTATTTTAATTCAAGTCGATTTGATGAGGGGATGACCATATTGAATAAGTTAGAGGAAAGTGATAGACAAAAAAATTTATTATGGATTGCAAAAACAATGGCTGAAAATGGTTTGTGTGAGGAGGCTAAAAAGATATTGTCATATAAATTAACTGGTCAATTTGAAATGGATACCTGGTATAAATCCCTAGCAATAGGGTATGCCAAAGTAAATAAAAAAGAAAATTCAATAGAATGTTTAAAAAATATTAAGGAAAATTATATAATCCAGGGAGCAATAAAATTTATGTTAAATCATATTATATCTGAAAATCAATCTTATGACATTAAAGATTATATTTTAGACTGTTTTATTCAATTTGATTTTGATAATCAGGAAACAAAAAAAGATTTAGTAAAAAAATATAAAGTTCCCAATATTATACTAGAATCACAACCTGAAGAAAATTTAATAATTAATGAATTTACCTTTGATGAAATTATTGATGAATTTAATAATTCAGATATTGAAAGTAAGAGTGAAATATGGTTGAAATTTTTGAATATACCCATATCAGCTGACCAGCTGTTAATACTAAAAGATGTTCTGTTATTATATTTAGTTAGTATAAATGAAAGGAATCCAAGATTTTCTTATGTAATTCGGAAAATACTACCACTTTTTATTCTTAATGGACAGAAAGAATTTGCTTTTTATATTATTGAAAACTATATTTTAGAAAATGTTGAAAGGTTGCATTTATATTTAGACTTTTCTGCTGATTACATTTTTAATTTCAAAGAAATTTCAATTGAATTCCTCAATAAGGCAATCAGTGAAATTGAAATTATAGGGCATGAATACTCGGACTATCTAAAAAATAAGTTATATAATCAAACTTCGTTAGTATGTATAAAACACAAAAATTTTGAAGCAGGAGTAAATTATGCAAAACGCATAACTTTGGGAGAAAGCAGGAATGATTGCTGGAATAATATGGGTATATTTCTGATTAACAATGATTCATCTAATCAATTGTTAACGGTTATGAGTCTCATTCCTGAAGATGAAGTTATACAATTCAAAAAAGGAATTGTTGGTGGGTTAGATGTTGGAAAGACATCAAATGAAATGATTAACCTGCTTATACCCTTGATTCTTGAAAGTACAGAAATGTTAGATTTGCTTATGTTCAAATATGCGTTAAATAAAAAAATCAATAGTGAAAATAATGAAATATCAACTTTATTAAATAATAGTCTAAATCTTGAAGGTTTTTGGAATGAAGATGAACCAATAATTCCAAGAAAAATATTTGGTAATTATCATACATGGAGAGAATTAGTTATTGGTCATCAATATGCAGGTATTATTGAAGACCTTTATCAAAGAGTTGTCAATGGCACTTTATCTGAAGTTTCATTCAATGATTTAATAAATAGTTTAAACCTTAATCAGTAACCTTTTAAATGAATTAAAATGCCAATTTACGCATTAGGTGGTTTCATACAGGATGTAGCTCCTGATTATTGTGAGTTTGTTGCTATTTTCACAAGAAGTGGTTTTAATACTACAAGTTTAATTGTGAGTGAATTAAAAAATAAATTTCTTGTTTTACCTGAGAATGTAAACGAAGAAGAAATTAATTATGGTGAAATATGGAGATACAGGAGAGATACCTTATGGGAAATTAAACCATCTTTATCATTATGGAAATATTTATACGTTTTTACAAATTTAGGAAAATCGACAAGGGTTGAGACACTAAATGACATCAATGTTCTTATTAACAGGAGTCTTGATTGTGCCCGGTTGATGAATTGTAAATCAATTGGATATATAATTATAAGATCAAATAATCACACTGATGAGGAATGTGCTCAAAGGATGATTAACTCAATCAGAAACTGGGAGCAAATATTTAATTATAAGATAAACGTTTACCTTATTGATAGGGTAAATGGCTTTGCCCCGTTTGTATAGTTAATCAATGTTGTCCGGTAAACAAATTAAAAAACAGATGGCCAGTTATTGAATTGCATCGGTAATGTCTACTTTTGAGTTACGACTCAAAAAAGAAAAATAGGAATTTTAGCGGAAAGAAGATTTTTAATTAGCTATTAAATTTTATTGATAAAAGAAAATTCAGGCAAATAGCTAAAAAATGTGATGCAGAGCGCTATGTCAAAAAGTTTACAACTTAGCATCATTTTGGTTTAGCCCCCTAATTATCGGAATATAGTAATTATTTTTTTTCATAAATATAGAAATTGAATATTTATTGTTAGGACATAAAATTAAACCAAGTATATATGGCAAATAGATGTGATTGGTGCAAAGAAATTATTAAAGAAGATACTTCCTTTGGAAATCGTAATTTTTGTTCACCTAAATGTAAAAGTGAATATTATGAAAAAAATTCAAAAGAATATAAAAAAGATAAAATTGTCCAAGATTTTTGGCGATTATTATTCTTAATTTTTATCTTTTGGATAATTTACAAACAGTATTTCACCTCTAACTGATTAAAAGTTCATACGCACGAATAGGTATTTGTATTTATGAGTTATGAGTTTTTTGGGCCCCTATTTAAATGGGCAAATGGTGTAGGCTTTTCAACTGGTTTTATCACATTATTTTAAATGAATTGTTAATGCGGATTTCTAAATTTTTTCTCTACATTCTGTTTCTATTTATTATTATGGGTTGTGAACCAACTGAACCAACTGAAACGCGTGAAATTTTACATTTGCCGGAACCTTCAGAGTTTCATGGCTACTTTCAATGGTTTATTGAGATTTTCACACCGGACTTCTTAACTAATCCCGAAAGAGTTATACTTTTACTTTTATCCGTTGTTGTTTTTTCATCTGGTTTTGGAGTCATTAACTCTAATCGGCTAATGGCTTTATTTAATAAAGCTCAATTTAATTTTTTTCCTATTAAATGGCTTTTGAAATTAAATACACACTCCGGCTGGACTTTTGGTATAGTTATTTCTCTTATATTCCTTGTATTAGTAGTTGTTTTAATATTGCTTTTTATTGTAATTTTTTATTTTCTTACTTGGTTAATACCTTGGGTTACTTTTGTAGGTGCTATAATTTTAAATTTACTTATTACATTGGTTATTATAGTGGTTATTATAGGGGGTATTTTACGTGCTTTTGATTAATTCCTGCATAATTTTTAGATATGAATTTTACTATTTCTGCCTTTACTCATAATGGAACTTTTAGAAAGATTAACCAGGATCGAATTTTGGTGAATGGAAATCTTTTTGAAGCGGGTGTTTTTTTTATTGAAAATCAAGATTACTGTTCTTGTTTTGTTGCTGACGGTGTTGGTGGAAATCAAAGAGGTGAGTTTGCTTCTCAGTTTATTCTTGAAAAATTAAAGTCTAATATATGTTCTGATTTTAATGAGGTTCAAATAGAATTAGAAAAAATTAATTCCGAATTACTAATTATTTCAGCAAACGACTCCAACCTTAAAGGTACAGCCTCAACTCTTACTGGATTGTATATTGATGAGGCATCATTTTATATTTTCCATGTTGGTGATTCGCAGCTTTGGTTAAATAGAAATGATTTACTTTTTCAAGTCACGACTGATCAAGTACTAGATAAGAATATTTCTAATAGTCCTATTACTAGTTATTTCGGTGGATATGAAAATCTAATGAGACCTCAAATGAATATATTTCTTGCAGAAAGCGAACCTGATGACCTTTACATTTTATGTTCAGATGGCTTATTTAAGTCACTTGAGAATAATTATAAAAAAGAAAATTTTCAATCTGCCTTAGGTTATTTAAAATCCATAATTAATTCAGATCAATTATTGAATGAAAAAAATGATGAACTTTTAGAAAAGTGTTTATTAAATGGAGCGCCTGATAATATTAGTGTAGTTTTGATCCATAGAAGTCAATAATATGGTTGATAAAAAAAATAAGGCTGGTAATCTTTTGGTAGAAAATGAAAAAGTGGAAGATTCTAATCAAGTCATCTGAACAGAAAGTACTTTCAATGGGAGATACTAATGATCCAATAGGCATTAATCAAGGAGAAAAATTATTATCTAATTAAAGTTTCGTAGCAAATTAAGCTACATTTTTATTTGGACATTTTAAAAATTCAAAATGAATGTGCACTAAATTTTCAATGCTAATTCGTTTTACTTATCTGATTTAGCCGCTATAACTAAAGCTGTTTGACTACTTGTTATTGAGATTTAGAAAAAATTGTTGGAATAAAGGTTAGCACTTCAAAATGTAAAAAAAATCACTTTCATTTCCAATTAATATGTTCGATTGCTGTGGTTAATTACTTTTCCAATTTGCTCCATCGTTATACCCGTTTTACAAAGAAGCCATACATCGAGAATCAAGCATTTAAGACTACTTATATAAGTTTTATCTCTTTTAATTTTCGTAATTTTCAAAAATTGGTTGGAAAAAAAAGTCAAAATTTTACAACATTCAAACTATTCGGTCTTAAGGAAGTCATATATAATTTCTATACCATGTTTAAATTTAGATGCCTACTTGGGATATATCAACTGACTCATATTTTTTGCAACTCTGAAACTTTAATTAGGTCTTATGAATTTGAATGGTCAATTCTTTTACGTCAGAATTAAGGAAGCAGTTGGCCCACTTACTCTTGAGGAGTTACTTGGACAAAATATTTCTGCTAAAACCCTTATTTGGACAAAAGGAATGAAAAATTGGCAAATGATTGAATCTTTGCCTATTATTCTCTCTAAATTTGAGGAAAAAAAGATTCAACCACCAGTTTCAAAGTTGATTAATGAAAAAGACGAACCGGATACCGGAATATCTTCATTGGTAGACACTGATGAACCGGATACCGGAATATCTTCATTGGTAGACACTGATGAACCGACTACCGGAATATCTTCATTGGTAGACACTGATGTACCAACTACCGGAATATCTTCATTGGTAGACACTGATGAACCGACTACCGGAATATCTTCATTGGTAGACACTGATGTACCAACTACCGGAATATCTTCATTGGTAGACACTGATGTACCAACTACCGGAATATCTTCATTGGGAACTAATGATGAAAAACTAGTTATTAATCAAGGAGAAAAATCAGTATCTAAACTACATGGATTGTCTCTAGGAGAGGTAATTGAGTTAAAGGGAGAAAAATACACAATAAATAAAATTATTTCCGAAGGTACAGGAGAAGGTTCTGTGTATCTAATTACAAATTTAAATAAAGAGAAATTAGTATTAAAATTATACAAAGATTTTGAAAATCCAAAGCATGAACCTAATCCAGAAGCTTTAATGCGTATAAAAGACATTGATAATCCTGACATTTTGAAACTTCACGACTTTGGGGTAGGAGAGCATAAATTTAAAGGTAAATTTTGTTTTGAAATATCAGATTTTGCTGCTGGAGGCGATTTATTGAGTATTTCGGATTTCCCAAAAAAATTTACTTTAGAATATATTGAAAAACAATTTATTCCAGAAATATTTAACGGTATTAAAGCACTTCATGATAAACGCATTTATCATTGTGATTTAAAACCAAGTAATATTTTTTATTTAGATGAAAATCAAAACGATTTAATTATTGGTGATTATGGGTCGGCAGCGACTTTTGACATGAAGTTCGAAAATGAGATAGGCGATTTTTCTACTGTTAAAGGGACTAAATATTATACAGCTAATGAGCAATTAAGAAACCATGTTTCTGAAAAAAATGATTATTACTCGTTTGGCATTATTCTTCTTCACTTGCTTTATCCAAATGAATTTACTGATGGGAAGAACTTTAGAAATGTTTCTCCTGATAAGTTCCAAGATATTAGTAATCGTCAAACACGAAACAAGAAGATTATTAATTTTAAAGAAGAATTCAAAAGGGTCAATGTTCTCATAGAGGGATTAACGTTAAATTATTATGAAAATCGATTTGGCAAAACAGAGGTTGAGAAATGGCTAAAAGGCGAAACTTTAATTGTTAATTACGGAAGCAATGCTATTAGACCAGTTAAATGTCTAGGAGGGAAAATTATTAGAACAGAAACTGACTTTATTGATTACATAAAAAATGATGAAACATGGTATGAGAATCTTTTTGAGAATCGCGTATTATTTGATGAGTTATTAAGATGGTTACTTGATTATCGTGATGCTGAAACAAGTAATTTATTTGCTGAAACACATAAATTTTATGTAATATTAGGTAAAGACTATCTTAAAGAAGCTCTTATAAGATTTTTTCAGCCAGAAACTCCTATACGAATTCTTACAAAGCACTTTGATTTTTACAATCCAAGCGTTAATCTGAAGGATGAAGTAGAAAAATTTATTGCAGAGTTAGATGTTATTTGGAAGTTTACAGATATTAAAGATATTCGCTTTTATATTTTTCAAATGGAATTTTCGCTAAGGAAGATGACTTTATCTGAAAATTTTACTACTAATGCTTTAGTTGATAAGATACTTGCTGTTTTTGGTATTCAGCATAAATCTTTTGCTAATTTACAAACGGAAATACATAAAAAGTTAAATGTAAGATCCGCTGATTTGAGTAGAGAGTATCTATTAAACTTGTTTTATTCATTCAATTCGGAGCGTTCATTTAGTGACTATAAAAATAAATACCATATAAATAAAGAAGAAGTTGCAATGTTCTTTATAAAAAATCCCAACTACTTTAATGATGAAAAACTGAAAATAGAAAGAAATATATTCCTCATAAAAAATAATTTAATTAATCTTTCATCATATGATTATAATTCTTTTGTCTTTGAAATATTTAAATCAAAGTGTGATTCGAAAATAGAATTTACCTCACTTTCTTTTGATAAATACAGAAACTTTTCTGTCAAGTATAAGTATTATAAATCATTGAATTCTTTTATGATTGCCAATGGTATAGATGTCAATTTAACCAATCTTTCTGATAATAATTTAGTTCATAATCAAAGTCGGGATTTATTTCAACCCTTTCATGTTTTTGCAGGAGTTGTGTTAAATGAATTATCATTAAAGCATAATATTTCTACTTTAAAAAAAGACGATATAATTTCTTTTCACAAACAATTTATTTTAGCATCAATTAAAAGATACTTATATATTTATTTTGGTCAATTCTTGGCTTTAATAATTCTACTACCAACAATCTATTACATGTACCTAATTCTAACAAATAAATTAAATTTCTAATGATGAAATGTATTTATTTTATAACTATTGAAATAAACTAATAGTAATATTCGGAATTAAAAATGTTGAAAATAAACTTTATTAATTTTAGTGTTAAAAAATATTTATGAGCGGACCAAAAGATTATTCTCCTCCTCCTAGTTATTCTCTAAAGGTATTCGACGGACAACTAAATACTATATTCCAACTACAATGTCAATTAAGCACAATTCAAGATGAATTAAAGCTATGCAGAGTTAATAATATAGACCTAAATATTAGTTTTGATTGTTTAAAAGAGTTAGGTGAAATTGAAGATAATATAAGAACGGCTCTTAAAACTATGGTTTTTGATTACAAGGGAGTATTTGGACAAGCTACTTATGACAAAATTTCTGCTGAAATTGATGCTCGCATAAAGTCACTTGATAAATTAGTAAAGACCTGTCAAGGTATTCAAGATGAATATATATTAAAAAATAATGATTATCAATCTTATCTAAAGTATTTAGAATTATATGATTCAGCTGTTCTTTCTTTTACTAGTTTTAAAGAAGGTATATTAGATTACTTTCAAAAAAATGTGTCAAAAATATCTCCTAAAATTTTCTTAGAGGCTCAATCGGATATTCAATCAGTTAATTTTAGCGAACATAAAGTATCTTTTCAATTAGGTTTTAATTCTATTGCTGAAAATTCAACCAACAAAATAGTGAATGAAGTTTTAGTAAAAGAAAAAGAAATTGGTCAAATTCGAATTATAACAAGTGATAAAATTATTCAACAATTTCCAAATAATCGATTACCAATAAAAAAGGAAGCTATTTCTAAGGATGTGACTGCTATTATCAAACAAATTGAAATAATTTTAAAATTGTGTCCTGTTCCTGAAATTGTATCTAAGTATAGAATAGAATTAGAACGACTTGAGCAAAGTGAGTCGTTGACAGATATTCATTATTATAATCAAATTCATGATTCAATAATAAAATCGGAAAAAACAAGAGAATTAAAACTTGGTATTTATAATCTTATAAAAAATATTAATGATTCTTCGTTCCATATTAGCCTAGCTAATGAGCAGGAAAAACTAATTAAAGCCTGCCTTCTATTGATAGATAAATCTTCAATTGATGTGAGAGAAGTAAGCAGAGTTAAGGAACTAATGAGTCAACTTAAAATTACAAGCAACACTATAAAGCGTGAAGCTGACATTTTTGAAAAGGAAAGATTGTTTTTAAAATCACAAATCGTTTTATCATTGGAAAATATGGGATACGAAGTTATGGATGATCTTGAGGTAATTGATTTCGAAAAAACAGATGATTTATTGTTAAAATGTAATGATAAAAGTAATTATTTAAATCTAAAGTTTAAGAAGGATGGCTCTTTTCGGTATATTTTCCAGATTCCTGAAAAAAAGGAAAGCCTTAGTGTGGATCAAATAAACAATAAATTAAAACAAATGGACATGACATGTTCAGATTTTAGACATGTTCTATCCGATTTAGGTAAAATGGGTCTAAAGATAGATTTAAGGAATGCTAAACCTACATCAAAAGAATATTTACTTTCACTAACTGAGAATCAGGAAAAGAAAGTGAAAATAAAAAAAAGAGAGTCGAAAAAAATCGAGTTAAAAAGAAAATACCTAGATTAATGATTATTACTCTTAAAATAAACTATTATGAATCAATCCAGTAATTTTCCAAAATGGTTAGATGAACTCAACCGTTTTAAAGCATTAAAGTCGGAATTTTTTCTTTATGGAAATATTTATGATTGTTATTATTTTCCAATAAACTATAAATCTGTTTCTGATCCTTCACAACTCAAGTTTCTAAAGTATAACGATATTAAAGGGCTTCTCATTGAGTATTTAACTCAAGAAGAGTATGAGATTATTAGCTATTTTGATATAGTTGATGGAATGGAGCTAACATCCCCTGACAACAAAATTACATTAGATAATTTGGTTGCTAAGGGTATTATTAATCCAACGTCAGATTGTCAATCATACTTGACTGCCGTTCAAAAGAATAAAAATCCAAATGATGCTATTAGTCTTTACAGAGAATTAATGGGGAAATCGTCATTCTTATTTGCAGGAATTTTCAATTTTGCATCAAGAATAACTTCAAATCCAAATTCCTTAGAAGATGAGGTTAAGCCTATGTTTCTAAAATTAATTAAAGCTGCTCAGGAATCCAAAGTATTTCATAATAAAAATCGAAAAAGAAATATTCTAATTTTTTTATGTGATAAACTTAATGATATTCCCGCATGGATGTTTTTAGAAAATCCTCTAACAAAAGGTATTGAAATACAAGAGCCTAATAGAGAGGAGAGACAAATATTTTTAAGAGAACGGAGTAAACAATTCTTTTCAGAAGGAAAGGATGTTGATGAATTAGAATTGAAGAAAATATTTCCAGATCTTACTGAAAATTTATTAAATAGAGAATTAGAGCATTTAATTACTATTTCAATACAGGAAAAGATTCATATAAATGAAATAAAAGAGATAATCGATCTTTATCAGTATGGCGTTCGTGAAAATCCATGGACAAAAATTGATATGACTAAGATAGAGAATGCAGAACAGGAACTAAGACAACGAGTTAAAGGCCAAGATAATGCAATTAAAAAAGCAGTTGAAATCATACGTAGATCTAATCTGGGACTAGATTCAATAGATAAAAATAAACCTACCAGTAGACCTAAGGGCGTCCTTTTCTTGGCAGGTCCTACAGGGACAGGCAAAACAGAGTTAGCTAAAGCACTTGCAGAATTAATCTTTAGTGATGAGGATGCAATGATTAGATTTGACATGAGTGAGTACAATGATAGTAACTCAGATGTCAAGATGATTGGAAGCCCTCCAGGTTATGTGGGTTATGAAGATGGTGGGCAACTCACAGATGCTATTAGAAAAAAACCATTTTGCATCTTACTTTTTGATGAAATCGAAAAGGCGCACCCAAGAATTTTTGATAAATTTTTACAGATTCTTGATGACGGCAGATTGACAGATGGGAAAGGTGAAACTACCTATTTTACCCATTCATTGATTATTTTTACAAGTAATCTAGGTATTTATAAAGAAGATGAGCAAGGAAAAAGAATGCCTAATGTCATTTTTGGTAACGAAACTGAAAAAGGGGATACTTATGAAGAGATGGAAAAGAAAATTAAGTCAGAAATCAAGAATTTCTTTTCTATGAAATTAGGTAGGCCAGAAATTTTTAACCGATTTGGAGATAATTTTGTTGTATTTGATTTTATACGGCAAGAAGTTGCTGAAAGTATTTTTGAAAATAATATTTCTGTAATTCAGAAAAATCTTAAAGTCCTTCGTAATATTACATTGGAATTTGATAAGATTTTTATTAAGGATTTTATTTCTACGTGTGCCAAAGATAATTTGGAAATGGGCGGAAGGGGAATCGTAAATAGGGTGGAAACGCACATTAAAAATGGTTTAACTAACTATATTTTTAATTCTGGTAAAATGAAAAATTGTTCTATTCGCATTAGTATTGTAAACAACGAAGTTTTCTTTGAATGAATTGGAGACTAAGTAAGATTCAGTATCCGATTTATAACTTGGGTCCAGGAAAACGAATAGGTATATGGGTTCAAGGATGCAACCTCGCATGTGAAGGATGCATAAATCAAATGCTATGGAGTAAACGAAAAGGAAAGTATTTACCTGTATATGAGGTTTTTAATATTATTAAAAACCTCGAAGAAGACTACGATGGAATTACAATTTCTGGTGGCGAACCTTTTCAGCAGTATGAACAACTCATTGCTTTTATATATCTCATTAAGACTCAAACCAAACTAAATATTCAATGTTACACAGGATATGAATTAAATGAATTAAGTACATTATACCAAGATGGCCTTTATCTTAAATTTATTGATTATTTAGTCGATGGACGATATGTTCAAAGTCAACATGAGAATGAAAATATAAAAGGATCAAAAAATCAGAATTATTATCAAATTATTAATGGTGAAGCAATAAAATGCGATAGTGATTTTAAGTCAAAAAAGTGGTCTGTTAATGTATCTTTGGAGGGAGATATCTACATGGCTGGAATTCCTAAGAAGTCAGATATTAAAAATTTAATTAGTGATTTACAAAGAAAAGGAATTCATAAAATATTTAAATAATGATTGAGTTTAAATGTATTGAATGTAAAGGAATAAATAAAATAGAGCAAAACTCTCAATTACCAAAAGAATGTGAGATTTGCTATATAGAATTTAATGACAATCAATTACAAGAAATGCAAATAATAATATCTGAAAATAAGAGTTTAGAGAATTTAGAAGTAATTAAATTGATTTTTACTCATCAAGTCTCTCGCGAAAGTTTCATTGTTAATCCATTGGAAAGTATGTTAATAGGTCGTAATTTCTCTGGTGCGAAAATTTTAAGAACTATTAAAAATAATGACGTACCCGTTATTAGTAGAAAGCATTGCTCAGTTGAGATAATTGATAATAAAGTGTATATTAAAGATGAGTTATCAAAAAATGGGACTTTTAAGGGAGTTGATAAAATTAATTGTAGAACCAGACAATTACTCTTAGATGAAGATTTAATTTATTTTGCAAATGATGCGTTTGTCGTAACTTTTGAATACGAAAAAAGAAACGAGGTTGATACAAATCC
>Ga0136655_1000215_pt1 | contig 26222 bp, 24 predicted proteins | sample CPBDNA_2_FD_94863 | JGI IMG/M metagenome (GOLD analysis project Ga0136655, IMG submission 94863) | Freshwater to marine salinity gradient microbial communities from Chesapeake Bay, USA - CPBay_Spr_15_0.8_DNA (version 2) | ecosystem: Environmental > Aquatic > Marine > Coastal | place: USA... | reverse complement strand
TTTAACACAGACCCAAGTGAGGGAATGATTATATTCGTTGAGTTAGAAAAAAAGAACCGATTCGTAGTTGCTTTCTGTGACTGACGAAGCGCAAGCCCGCCTGAGAGTTTGGAAAAGGGGGTTAAAAGCAGAGATAAAAGCCACACTGAATACATCACCGATAAATCCGGCCGCCCTTACCAGTACTTCCACTACAGCGCCTTCGGCCAAGTGCTCGTACAGCGCGACGCCAACTACGGCAGTTTCCAAACGAGCTATACATTTAATGCGAAGGAGTTTGATGTTGAACCGAAACGCCCCAAGCGTTGAGCTCGCGGACTCAAATAGAAAACAATTACAGTCGTTCGCAAACTTGGCTTGGGTATTATGGTGCGCGGTATTACAATCCCACTTTTAGTGTTTGGTTGGGGGGTGGATGCGATGGCGGTGGAAAGGAACTGGCTAACCCCGTACAACTTTGTTCAAAACAACCCAATTGAACGTATTGATCCAACGGGTATGCTCGATACAAAATTTATTGATGAGTTCGGAAACACTTTAGCGGATATTGAAGATGGAAGCAATGCCATATTTGTTATTCCACAAAGTAATATTTCTTTATTAAAAACGGATTGACATAATTTAATTGAAAATCAAGGGGTAATTGATGCAAACATTAATGAAGAACATGGAGAGAAATATGGTTGCAGAATAGGTGACTGGTTTAGCTCAAGTGTCTATAAAGTATACTCTGATAATGATCAAGAGAATGATCTTGTATGGCAGGGTGGCTACAATAGAGGATACGAAAGTATAGGGTGGAACAACTTTCTTCTTGATATTTTTGCCTTTGAACAAAAGGGTACAGGATCGCCCTATTTACATGGTAAGGGTATTGGCAGAAAACATAGGAAAACAGGGCGAATGAATTTGATAGACCCCCAAGTAAAAAACAATGAACATAGATTGAAATTTAACCAGAAAGGCAGGAGTCTACAGCAGATGCAAAATAGTCCTGCTTTTCATAAAGTAAGTCGAGGAAATTCTTTGGTACAATTGTCTATCCTATATAATACATCAGTAGATAGTTTGGTGAAATTAAATGATATCCAAAACCCAGACCACATTGAAATCGGATGGAATCTTAAAATAAGGTAATCATGAAAAATTGTTTAAATAGAAAATCTACTTTATTCCTTGGCGCTGTTCTATATATTTTATACGATAGTATATTCAGTCTGATAGGCAATTACACACGCTATATATTTATAGAATCCAACATTAGTATGTATTTACTAATGTCAATCGTTTCACTATTAATCTTGTACATGTATTACTTCTTAATATTTAGAGCTAAGCTTATAATCCTAACTCGCTCTTCACTCATCATCGTAGGAGGATTGCTAGTTCTTGTCTTGGCAGGTAATTATTTTCTTAATATGTATCTAGCTGATCAGGTTGCTCAGAAGGGGATTGATAATAGCAGTTTATAGTTTGATGCTTTAGTAGCACAAAAAGTAGTGTGGGGTACTCAGAATGCAATCCTATTTATTATAGCAATGGTATATGTTTATCGTCATGGTAAAGACATCCTAAACCACCAGTAAATACTATTGAGAGACGGGGCTTGGCTACTACGGAGCGCGGTATTACAATCCCACTTTTAGTGTTTGGTTGGGGGTGGATGCGTTGGCGGGGAAATACCCAACCATGTCACCTTATTGCTTTACTGCAAATAATCCTGTGATGTTGGTTGATCCAGATGGAAGATGGATACCAGGTATAGATGATAACGGAAATGTTACATTAACCATGGAAGAAGGGGATAATTTCGAAACTTTTAAAGCGTTCTTTGAAAACTCCACAGAAAACAGTAGTGAGGACGTTCTAAAATGTGCTTATGACTCTAGGGATGATGATGGAGTAGTAAATATATTGGTTGAAGTTGGAGGTGTTTTTGCAGAGATGAAAACCGCGATTAATGATGCAAAAGCTGCCGGCTATCCTTCTACGCAAGGGCTATTGGCAGGAACGGAAAGTGGGAAGAGATTAAATTATAATTGTTGGGGGTCGTGTATCGCTTTAAATGAAGGTAGAAAATTTGAAGGTAGTGGTCCTGGCACTGGGTTAGGAATTAGTTCCGGGAGTGAGTTTGACGCAAAGCTCAAAAGTGATTATTCTGCAACAACTAGTAATAAGGCCATAGTTGGTAGAACTGTTTTAAGATATGCTGATAGAAAAACGAATAGTAGTGTAAATGGACATGGTGCCGTTTTTACGGGAACTGATCGTAGCGGCAGTGAATATTTCTTTTCTAAAAATAGATGGTTAGTGGCACCTAGCATATTCCGGAAAAGCTATGTAGACAAAATTTATAATGGCAATACAGAAAGAGGGTTAAATGTGGGAGATAGTGGTTATAACAGCAAAAAAAGGCTATGAAAAACGAAATAATATTATTTTCTTATTTAATGATTATGTCGTTCTGTAATAGTAAGGATAGAGAATTGTCATTGAATTTTAGAGTTTCTTCAAATGATACAGTAACGATTTATTTGAATGAGATAAAGATTGTAGATAGTCATAACATTGCTGTTGTTGCTAAAGAGAAATTAAATGCTATTAAGGAGGTCAAAATAATAGAGGTGTTTCTAATAAATGATATTGGTGAGAAAAAAGTTGTTGCGTTACACAACATTTTATCATCGAGTCTTCCAGAAAGTGAATTTTACATATTATCCAGCGAAAATAGAGAAGTAAAGATTTTTATGAATAATCAAATTGGATGTAGTAAAGAGCTAATGAAAAAATTAAATCCCCCGCAATAATTATGATTAAACAAAGCCCCGAAAGTTATTTCCGCTTTTTTTTAGAGCTCTGAACGGCTCAAAAAATTTCAGAATAACTTTCTGCTAAGTTTAAGCGGCTTTTCGTTTTTCATAGGATCTTCCATCACGTAAACAATCACAAATTCGCCTCACTATTTTGTTTCTAGTATCAATAGCGTCCTAAAGGATTAAAAAGTAGGGGAATGATTAAGGATGGGGATAACTAGTAGCTTTTTCAGTCAGATTGAAAGTAAATAACTTTTATCTTTAAAACATGAGAAAGAGCGCTGCCTCCACTTTACTCAACCACAAGAAATCTCTCCTAGCCAAATCCGGCCGCCCCTGCCAGTACTTCCATTATAGCGCCTTCGGCGAAGTGCTGCTTCTACGAGATGACAACCTATTAAATGAACTCCTTCTTAGGATTGTAAATTAGATTTTAAGAAAGGCTGTAGAACGCAATTCATACATTCCAATATGCTACTCTCTTGGATTTAGCTAGTGAATGCAAAGTGGCTCTTTCCGTTGCTCTTATTTCTTCAACTGCTTTGCGTTTCCTCAAAGCAATTAGAAATCTTAAGCGCTGACAAGTTGCTGTGGCAACTAAAATAAAGAAGAAGTATTTTCACCCAATGAATGTGTTGTTTAGTTCTCGCATAGATGCCTTTAAGAGGCCGGGTGGAGATACGCATCATTTGTTGCAAACCATTGATGCCCTGAAAACACAAGGCGTAATGGGCTATACCCAAGAGAATTGGCCAGCCGAACGTAAGCCAGATCTACTGCATCACTTCAATCTCAATAGGCCAGAGTTGGGCATAGAACTCATTCGGCAATTCCCAGAGGTTCCGCTTATTATTCAAGCCGTTTTTGTAGACTATTCTTCCGTTGAATCTCAGTCTGAGTCGGGCTTGCGGAGAATGATTTCGCGTTCTTTCTCTCCTTCCAGTCTTGAATGGCTGAAAGAAATTCTTCGCACTTTGAAAGCTCAGCGTCCAATTCCTAGTTGGCCGTATTTAGTCTTGGGTCATGCGAAATCGGTTCAAAAGCTTTTAGATCATTCGCGCCTTGTAATTGGGGCGAGTTGTTCAGAATTAGATCGGATCTCTCACTATTATTCTCTGTCGGAAGAGAAGGGTGTCGTTCTCCTTCCTCCCATCCAACCCCTTTATTTCGAAAAGATAGAAGCAGAAAGAGAGAATAAGGCTCTTCTTTGTGTGGGTCGGTTTGAACCTCTTAAGAATCAGCTAAGCCTTATACAGGCAGTACGAAACACAGATTATACCCTAACCTTGGTAGGTAAAGCCTCGCCTAATCACTCGCGTTACTATAAAGAGTGCAGGCGGCAAGCGGGTGGGAATGTGGTTTTTGTAGATTATTTAAGTGCGGAAGAGCTAAAGCCTCTATACGAGCAATCGGCTGCCCATATATTACCTAGTTTTTTTGAGACCACGGGCTTAAGTACTTTAGAAGCCTTGGCTTGCGGATGCGGGGCTGTGATTGGAAATAATGCGGAAGTACTCGAGATTTTTAGTGGCAGGGCGGTGTCGGTAGATCCAAAGGAGGTGACTTCCATCCAAAAGGGCATTGAGAGCGCTATTCAAGAGGGTGAGAAAAATAGGGAATGGGCCGAATCGGTGGCCAATCCGCAAAGGCTGGGCGAACAACTGTTTAAAATGTATAAACAAATTTTGGGTCAATGAAGATCGGAATTCTTGGCTCACGGGGTATCCCCAATCAGTACGGAGGTTTTGAAGAATGCGCTGAGCAACTGGCTGCTCGCTTGGTGAAAAAAGGCCATGCCGTGACGGTTTACAGCAGTCATACCCATCCTATAAAAGTAAATAGCTGGAAAGGAGTGCGCATTGCGCGGATATGGGATCCAGAAAAACAGTTAGGAACAGCAGGTCAGTTCATCTACGATTTCTTCGGCATTCTCGATTCTCACAAGAGAAACTACGACATTATTTTACAACTGGGCTACACCAGCAGTGGCATTTGGCAAGCTTTTCTTCCGAGGAAAAGCCGAATAGTAACCAATATGGATGGCTTAGAGTGGAAGCGAGCGAAATACAGCAAAACCGTTCAACAATTTTTAAAGTGGAGCGAAGGATGGTCGGCGCGCAAGGCAGATCAGCTGATAGCCGATTCGCTTGGAATTCAAGATTACCTCGCAGAGCGGTATGGCGCTGGCGCGGTTTATATTCCCTACGGAGCGGAGGTTCCTGAGAATCCAGATATGAAATTGCTTGAGAAATATTCAGTAGAGTCAGGCAATTATCAACTGATCTTGGCTCGAATGGAGCCTGAGAACAATATCGAAATGATTTTGGATGGAATTGTTCGAAGCCATTATCCGCATCCCACTTTGGTGGTAGGAAATAGAACCAATGCCTTTTCCAAAAAGATGGAAGAGAAGTTTAAAGACTCCCGGATTCGCTTTCTGAATGGAATCTATTCGAAAGACGAAACCGATGCCCTTCGATTTTACGCCCGAAGGTATTTTCACGGACATAGTGTAGGCGGAACAAATCCCTCTCTTTTAGAGGCGATGGCATGCGGATGTCTGATTTATGCACATGACAACGTATTCAATAGAAGTGTGTTAAATGATAATGCACGTTTTTTTAGCACAGCAGAAGAGGTTCGGACGCAAATAGAAGATCCAATTCCTTCACAGGAGGCAGCGCTCTGGAAGAAAGCCAATCTCAATTTAATAAGAGATAAGTACAATTGGGATGTGGTGGCCGACCAATACCAACTTGTATTTCAACATTTAATGCAGAGGAAATGAGTTCGTTGAGAAGAAAAGGGCAGCCTCAAAAAACTGAAAAATATGCGCGAAAAATGCACTCATCTCTCTGAATTGAAGTTGTATATTCGCCCCCTGTCTAAAACAAGGTAATTTTAATGGCAACTTTAGAAAAGATTCGTCAGCGCTCGCGCCTTCTGATACTGGTAATAGGTCTAGCAATGCTGGCCTTCATACTTACTGATTTGTTTTCTTCCGGAAACTCCTTCTTACTCGGTGGAGTAAATGTGGTGGGAAGTGTGAATGGAGATAAAATCGACATTCAAGAATTTAGTAAGAGAATGGAAGAGGCCAGAGCCTCCTATATATCGAATACAGGCGACCAAGCATTCAACAATGTAACGGAAAAGCAATTTGCAGATCAGGTTTGGAATTCCGCACTTCGCGATAAGATTCTAGGTGATATCCAAGAATCCAATGGCTTCACTTTAACTGAGAAAGAGCTCTTTCAAAGAATTATTACTCATCAAAGTATTGCTACCAATCAATCTTTCTTAGATCCTCAAACGGGACGTTTTAACAAAGATTTGTTTAAGCAAGCCCTTGCTAACATTCGCGACAATGTGGGCGTTGAGCCACAGGCAGCGGATATTTGGAAGAATTGGTTGCTGTTTGAAGAAGCTATCGGAAAACAGAGTCTTACTGACAAATTCAATAAGGCCATTCAAATGGGTATTTATTATCCTTCGGCTTTGGCGAGGCAAGATTACTTCGACCAGAACGATTCGTATCAGGCAAAGTATATCGCTCTTCGCTATGATGTAATTGCAGATTCAACTGTAGATGTAAGCGTGGCAGAGATGAATGCCTACATTAAGAAGAATGCAAAAGTGTACGAGAGGAAGCAGGAAGAAAGGGCTATTACCTATGTTACTTTCCCTATTAAACCTTCAGATGCAGATAGAGACCAATTGTTGGCTGAATTAAATGAGCTTAAGGACGGAAAGATTTTAAGCAGCCCTACTGGGGTTAACGACACCATTTTCGGTTTCGGTAAAACGGAAAACGATTCATTATTTGTTTTGGCTAACTCTGAACTGCCTTTCGATGGAGCCTATTACAAAAGAGAGAGCCTTTCTCCCTTGCTAGATTCGAACATCTGGAATGCTCCAGCGGGTTTTGTGTACGGGCCATATGAAGAGGATGGAATGTGGCAATTGATTAAGGTGGTTAAGAAAATGGTAGTTCCAGACAGTGTTCGTGCCAAGCATATCTTAATTTCAGTTCAAGGAGCTACGCGCGCAGCCGAAACAGTAACGCGCAGTCCTCAAGAAGGAAAGCAGTTGGCAGATAGTCTTTTTGCCTTGTTAGAAAAAGATCCATCGCAGTTTGAAGCCATCAGCAACGCCTATAACGATGATGCAGTAGCAAAAACCAAAGGCGGAGATTTAGACTGGTTTGAACAAAGAAGCATGGCCAAGCCTTTTGCTGATTTCTGTTTTTATAACAAAACCGGAAAGTTGGGTTTTGTAATCACTGAATTTGGATTCCACATTGTTGAGATCACAGGACAGAAAGGCGATACTGAATCTATTCGTGTAGCAAGAATTGCCAGAAAACTTACTCCATCTGAGGCCACCTTGGATGACACCTACACCATGGCATCCAACTTCGCATCGTCTATTGGCGATTTGCGCTTGGGTGCTACTGCCGAGGCAGCAGGAATGAGTCCGAAACCCTTGAACAGTGTTAAGGCATTTGATGAGAATCTTGCGGGCTTGGGCAACAATAGAGAAATTGTTCGCTGGGCGTATAAAGAAGAAACCAAAATAGACGATGTGCAACTTTTCACTGTTGGTACAGAAAAGTACATTATTGTTCAGTTGGATAAGATCTACAAGAAAGGAATTCCAACAGCAGAAGAAATTGAGCCATTGGTAATGCCGAAGGTCTTGGTAGAAAAGAAGAAGGAAATGATGGTTAAGAAATTGGCTGATGCAGCTAAGAGTGCAACAAGCTTAGAAGAAATAGCGAGTGCATTGGGAATGGCGAACGATCAAATCCGTCAGCAGCAAATGGGCTTCAGTCAGGCTAACATAAACGGCATTGGCGGAGAACCAGCTTTCGTTGGTTTTATGAGCGGATTGAAGTTGAATGAAATTGCTAAGCCTTTTGGTGGAGAGAGAGCGGCTTATATTGCCTTGGTAACAGAGCATACCGAATTGCCTGATCCAGGATTTTATGACGATGTTGTAAAGCGAAATCAAGATCCAATGAGAACGAGAGTAACCAACGGTTTGTTTGATGCTTTAGAAAAAGAAGCAAGAATTAAAGATAATAGAGCGAAGTTTTATTAATATTCTTCCTCCCGAGTTTCAGAAAAGGCGTCTAGGCATTTAAGCCAAGACGCCTTTTCCATTTTAATATCCTCCTTAAAGTCTCGAGGAAGCTCATATTGCATAAGATATTCCTCTCGATTCTTCCCAGCAGGATGCGAAGAGAGCCATTCGAACTGCGCATTGGATTCAGATAAAGCTTCAATTTTAGCCATTAAAGCGCCTAGCTCTTTTGGATCTATTCCTGCCTTAACCATCATATCAGCTCCTACCAAATCGGCTTCCTTTTCTTCGCTGCGAGAGAAAGCCAAACCGCTCAGTTCGGATGCTACTTTTTGAATTCCCCCGTTTCCAGATCCAGTAATCAAACTTATAAATATAGATAAGCCTATTTCGCGCGAGACCCTTTTAAGAATATGACTTTCCTGCAAATGGGCTAGTTCATGCGAGAGCACTCCAGCATATTGATTTACGCTTTCCATTTCTTTTAAAATTCCGCTAAAGACAACAATATGATCTCCGGGTAAAGCAAAAGCATTAATCTCATCCGACTTTATCAGGTGAACCTTCACCTTCGAACGCAAATCGCTATTGTGAATAAGGAGATCATCTAGCAAGACCTTTGTAATGGAGTCTAACTGAATAGATATAAGAGAATCGTGTCCGAAAGTCATGGTTTCGAGCATCCATTCTCCTATTTTCTCTTCTTGTTCTCTATGGAGTTTCTTCCATTCGGCATTTTTAGTGAAAGGAATGAGCGAGAGAAGAAACCATGCGACGGCCAATCCACCCAAGAGCGTTATGGCCTGGTTCAGGGCTTTGGTTGATGTTTTCATTTTCGGATAATAAGATGTGTAATGGCACCAAAAAAGTACAGTTCATAGTGTTTTCCCTTGCGTAATGCCGAGGCGGCAAGAAGGGTGCTAATCCACTCCCAAAGATTGAATAAGACCACCACAATGAGATAGGCAATGTATGCATCGGTTAAAGGGACGTTTCCGAAAATAATGGCGAAAGTCCAGTAGAAAGAGCCAGAGTTGAGTAATACAGTTAAGAGTTGAGACAGCAGGGCTTGAGTGCTGTGCCAGCGAACAAAAAAGCTCGATTTTCGACTTTCGAGGAAGATGATAGCCGTGGCTGCAAGGTTGATAATGGGGAGGGGCAATCCAACCATAAAGGCGATAATCGACATTAAATAGGCATTGGAGGCCTTGTTGAATTCGAAATCGTGAACGTCGCTTAAATCTATTATAGTTGCTTCTGAATGTTCCATATCCAATTGAGAATTATGCAGAGTAGAAAGAATACTTGAAGAAGGGGTTTTGCCTTGAAGACTTCCTCCATTCTAAAAAAAAGGGCTTCTGTGGTTCTAAGAGACATAAGCCAATCTATGAGTAAAAAGAGAGTGGTGAGAGAGAGGCCAACAAGGGCAAACCACCCCAGAGGATTCAGCAGGCTTGATTGCCAAAAATGGCCATCTAAGATGAGAAGAACCGAACGGGTGGTTCCGCAAGCAGGACAAGGATATCCGCTGAGGTTTTTAATTAAGCAAAGGCTTTGGGTTGGATGTTCATGACGACTAAAAAGTAACCATGTCCAGCTGCCGATTGTTAAAGCTCTTAATAACCACTCGAAGCTGCTGCGTTTCATCGCATCAATGCTTGTTGTATTCTTTGGTTATTGTAATCTTTTGTTTTATCCATAATTAGAAACCAATCTACAATGGCCCAGATACCTAATCCACCGCAGGTAAGTAGTTTTAAAACACCCATTCCCACTTCGCCCAAAAGAAAGCGGTCTACACCCAATTGACCAGCGAGAATAGATATGATTAGCATGATGGTAGGATCTTTAAACTCTGTACTCATTAGAGGTAGTAATTTTGAATCATCAGCAGCCAAAAGAGTGTCGCGAATGAGCATTACATCCCGGGAGTTGAAGTACTTGGCATTGGCCATGAGATACTGATTTACTTTGTCGATTTCCATAGTAGGTGGTTCTAAACTAGATTTAAGAACGAAATATACTCTTTAATTGAAAGAATATTTACTTATTTGAGTTAAAGAATCTGCATTCGATAGGCATCGAGCCGCAGAAAGATAAAAAGCAAGATGGTGAAGCCCCAGAGAGAAGACCCTCCATAGCTAAAAAATGGAAGGGGAATGCCAATTACGGGAGCCAGGCCGATGGTCATGGCAACATTTACACAAACATGCAAAAAGAGAATGGAAGTAACAGAATATCCATAGATCCGACTAAACGAGGATCGTTGTCTTTCAGAAAGATAGATAAGCCTGAAGAAAAGCACCGTAAACAAAATTAAAACCGTAGCACTTCCAACAAATCCCCATTCTTCTCCCACCGTACAGAAGATAAAGTCGGTTGTTTGTTCGGGCACAAAGTTGAATTTAGTTTGAGTTCCTTTCATAAAGCCTTTGCCTGCTAATCCCCCCGAGCCAATAGCAATCATGCTTTGGTTAGTGTTATAGCCAATTCCTTTAGGGTCTTGGGCCTTCCCGAGGAGGATGTTAATTCTGTTTCGGTGTCTATCTTCAAGAAGCTCATTAAACGCATAGTCTACCGAGAGTACCACGAGGATAGAAGAAACGGCCGCTAAAACCAACCAGATCCAAGCTCTTTTTTGTTTTCGAAGAAGGAAGATAGCAATGCCCAACAATCCGAGAATTCCCAAAATCATAGTAGAGAGAGGAAAGAGGAGGCTCAGAATAAATAGAATGCTTATAACGAGTAAAGCGGTTAAGATCCAAGCGGGCATTCCTTCGCGATAAAGCGGTAAAAGGAAAGCGAAATAGACCAAAGCAGAGCCCAAATCGGGTTGAGGAAGGATAAGGAGGATGGGAAGAGCAATAATAAGCGCAGTGAGCCATCGCTCTTTTTTGGAGATAGCCCCTTCTTTGGCGGAGAGGATTTTGGCCACAGCCAGCGCCGTAGCGAATTTCATGAATTCAGAAGGTTGCAGACTAAATCCTCCAAAGGTGTACCAAGAACGCGCCCCACTAATGGTAGTTCCAAAAACTAAAACGCCTGCAAGCAGTAGCAAAGCCGCTATATAAATGGGGATGGCTAGTTTTTCATACAGCCTTCCATCTAAAAAGAGAATAATCACAAAGAGACCAATGGAGCTTAGGATCCAGAAGAGTTGCTTTCCGTACTCTTGGCTCATATCAGTAATAGAAGGGTGAACCTCATTAAAAGCAGCAGCGTAGATATTTATCCAACCAAGGAATACGAGTATGAGGTATATACCAACCGTAAACCAATCTAAATGCGTGAATATGGTTCTACTTTCCCTCATTTGGCCAAGAGCTTGAGTTTTCTAGCCGCCAATTCTAGAGCTTGCTTGTTGTATTCATCGTCTAAGTTGCCATCGACCATTCTCTGCACTAATTCAGGCCTCGAGATGGAATCGTTAATATAACTTTCCATCATAAGACTGGCGATAGGAGCCGCCCATCTTGAGCCCCAATATCCGTTTTCTACAATAATAGAAATGGCGATGGTTGGATTTTCTTTGGGGGCAAATGCAATGAAAATAGAGTGGTCTTGGCCATGAGGGTTTTCTGCGGTTCCTGTCTTTCCACACATCTGTATAGATTCAATGCGAGAGGCTCTTGCGGTCCCTTCTTCAAATACTTTGTGCATTCCTTCAACAACTGGTTCAAAGTGCTCTGGGTTGATGGTGGTTTTATGGGGTTTTATATAATTTTCATTCACTGTTCCACCTACGCTTCGAACAATATGTGGCGTATAATAATACCCGCGATTGGCAATAGCGGCGGCCATATTGGCCATTTGTATAGGAGTTAAGAGCAGTTCTCCCTGTCCAATTCCCAATGAAATTGTGCTCACTGCTTTCCAGTGTTGATAGCCAAAAGCTTTGTTGAAATACTCAGAACTCGGAACAAATCCACGTCGCCCAGTGGGAAGGTCGTTGTTGAGGAAATTGCCCATACCAAAACTCATAACATGCTTTCGCCAAGCATCCATGCCTAGGTTCGCATTGGGATAGTTTTCAATAATTCTTTTAAAGACGCTGCAATAATAGTTGTTGCACGATTTAGAAATAGAAGTTTCTAAAGCTATAGGATAGCCGGTTCCGCAATGGCAAGCCACATGCAAAGAGCCGAAGTGAAATCCATGGTGGCAGGTAAAGGTGGTATTGGTTTCAATAACCTTTTCTTGAAGGCCGATAAGGGCATTAATGAGTTTGAAAGGCGATCCTGGTGGATATTCAGCTAAAAGAGCGCGGTCGTACAAAGGCTTATTTAAAGAGTCTATGTAGAGCTGTGTGTAATTCTTAGAGCGCTTTCTTCCAACCAAAAGATTGGGATCGTAAGTAGGACTTGAAATTAGCGCAAGGATTTCGCCTGAGGATGGCTCTATGGCCACAATGCTACCTCTTTTACCTTGCATTAGTTTTTCGCCCAAGAGCTGAAGATCAATATCAATGCACGAAATCAAATCGCTACCAGGAATGGCGAGAGTATCATATTGTCCATCGCTAAAAGGCCCTTTCACCCGGTTGTGCACATCTACTAAGACATAGCGCACTCCTTTTTGACCCTTCAATTGATCTTCATACGACTTCTCAATTCCCGTAACACCAATAAGGTCGCCCATTATATAGTTTGGGTTGTTCTGTACAAATCCTTCGGTAACCTCACTTATATAACCCACAACATTGGGGGCGCCTATATAAGGATACGATCTTTGAGATCTCTTTTGGATGTAAAAGCCTTTGAAGTAGTGAATCCATTCTTGCAGGCTGGCATAGTCTCTTTGATTGATCTGTGTAACAACTTCGGAAGGTTTATAGGAAGAATATTTCCGGGCCTTTTCGAGTCTTGTACGAATTCTGAGAGGATCTATAGAAAGTAGCTCAGCCAATTTAGCGGTATCAAAAGCAGCCGTTTGGTTGGGAATGACCAATAGATCATAAGCAGCCACATTGGTTACCAAGAGTTTGTTGTTTCTGTCGTACACAGAACCCCTTGCCGCATAAACATATTCTTTGCGAATAGCATTGCTTTCCGCATTCAGTTTATAGCTGTCGTCTATTACTTGGATATAAAACAAGCGAACAGCAAAAATGACGAACATTAATAGGAACAATACAAAAAGCAAGAGCGCTTTTTTGTTCATCGTTTTGCTTTCTTGGTGGTGATAAAGAGAACAGCTAGCAAAATGACTAGAAAGCTAAAGACTGCATTCAGGGAGGAAGCAATAATTAGAGATCCAATGCTCCTTAGACTTAATCCATCTAAAAGGTAGAGGGCAAAGTGATGAACCCAAAGGGAAATAAGTCCGTAGGTTACAAACTTCCGGATGCCCATTCCTGTAAGCAGCAAATTGTCAAACTCTTCGCCTCCTTGTGTGGCAACAATACGCAAAAGCCTAGGACGGAGAAAGCCTATGAGTGTGGTAGCAAAACTGTGAATACCGCCCGTATCTTCAAATAGGTCAACGATAAATCCAGAGATGAATCCCCAGAAAAGCAGTCCACCTCTAGAGGTTTTAGCGTTTAAGCTAAGCACAAAAATTGGATAGACATAAGGGTTTAAATAAGAGAACAGCTCGATGTTGTTAAACACCAAGACCTGGGATAGCATAATTCCCACGAACCAGCTCAGCTGCTTAAGAATACCATTTTTCATGGTTCGTTGGAGGATTCTTGAAGTTCATTCTTTTCAGGCAGCAGCAGATTTTCAACCACTTCTACATGACGCAGGGAGGAAAAATCTACCGCTAAGGCAATTCGTGCTTCTACAAATTGGTCGGCATTTCTCTGAACCCAGTCTTCCACTGTGCCAATGGGTGTATAGGGAGGGAAAATACCAGAGTAGGAGGTGCTCCAAACGGCATCGCCCTTCTTTATTAGAATCTGGCTAGGCAAATCGCTTAAAGTAGCAAAGCGGAATGAATAGCCAGGCCAAGAAACGGTACCGAAATTTCCGGTGTTTTCTAGAGCTCCACTGGTTGAAAATCTACTGTGCAATAAAGTAATGGCGGTAGAATAATGATTGGATACATCTTTAATAACTCCCACTAAACCTTGATCGCAGATTATACCCATGCCTGGTTTAATACCGTGCAGCTTGCCTTTGTTTAGCGTGATATAATTGTCTCTTTTGGTAAAAGAATTGTTTACTACTTGAGCTGCTCTAAAGATATATTGACGAGCCATGAGGGTATCGGCAAGACTATCTACTTGAGTATATAGGCTAAAGTAGTTCTGTTTAAGAGAAGATCGAAGTCGAGCATTTTCTTCATTGAGCCTTTTATTCTGTTCTTTCAGAGAAAAGTAAGCGCCTACCTCGCTGCTAAATTGATGTAGAGAGGCGGTAGAATTTTGTGTATACTGATTGAGTATAGAGCGATGTAAAGAATGAGAACGCACAGTCAATCCAACACTTATGGCCTCTAAAATGAGAAAGGCGAAAAGTAGACGATTCTGGTATAGAAACGCAATCAGTCTGCGCATGCTTTATGGGCTTAGCGCATTAAGAAGTTGAACTTCTCGAGGTTTTTAAGTGCAATACCGGTTCCTCGAACAACGGCTCTTAAGGGATCTTCCGCTACATAAACAGGCAATTCTGTTTTAATTGAAATACGTTGATCCAATCCTCTTAGCATACTTCCACCTCCTGCTAAATAAATACCACTGTTGTAAATATCAGCAGCCAATTCGGGCGGAGTCATTGAAAGAGCTTCCATAATGGCATCTTCTACTCGGGTAATCGATTTGTCGAGAGCCTTGGCAATTTCTTTATAAGTAACAATTACCTGTTTAGGCTTACCCGTTAATAGATCCCTTCCTTGAACGGCATAATCTTCAGGCGGATTTTCCAATTCATCTAAGGCAGATCCGATTTCAATCTTAATTTGTTCGGCAGTTCGCTCTCCAATAAATAGGTTGTGGTGATTGCGCATATAAAAGGCAATGTCATTTGTAAAGACATCTCCAGCTACCTTTATGCTTTTATCGCAGACAATTCCACCCAATGCCAAAACGGCAATTTCGGTAGTACCTCCTCCAATATCAATAATCATATTGCCCTTAGGCTCTTGTACATCAACCCCAATACCAATAGCGGCAGCCATGGGTTCGTGGATGAGGTATACCTCTTTTGCTCCTGCGTGCTCGGCGGAGTCGCGAACGGCTCTTTTTTCAACCTCCGTAATTCCAGATGGAATACAAATTACCATGCGAAGCGAAGGGGCGAGCCAACGGTTTTTTAATCCTGGAATGTTTTTAATAAATTCTCGAATCATGTATTCGCTCGCGTTGAAGTCTGCAATTACACCATCTTTTAAAGGGCGGATAGTTTTAATATTCTCATGTGTTTTGCCATGCATCTGACGTGCCTCATGGCCAACGGCAATAATTCGATTGGTAGATCGATCAATGGCCACAATAGAGGGTGCATCAACGACCACTTTATCATTGTGAATGATAAGTGTATTGGCCGTCCCTAAATCGATGGCTATGTCTTGAGTAAATAAATCTAAGAAGCCCATGATTCTCTGAAATTCAATGTTTAAAGTGGCGGTATCCTGTAAGAACCATTCGCATGCCGTTAAGGTTGCAATAGTCTATTGATAGATTGTCTTTTATAGATCCTCCAGGTTGAATGATTGCATTAATACCTTCATTATGTGCAATTTCAACACAATCTGGAAAAGGGAAGAACGCATCCGAAGCCATTACGGCTCCCTTTAGATCGAAGCCAAACTCTTTTGCTTTGGCAATCGCTTGTCTGAGTGCGTCTACTCTTGAGGTTTGTCCCGTTCCACTGGCAAGTAGTTGTTTGTCTTTAACAAGAACTATCGTATTGCTCTTGGTATGCTTGCAGATTTTTGAAGCAAAAAGCAAGTCTTCAATTTCCTGAGCATCGGGCTTCATTTCGGTAGCGTAAGTGAAATCTTCTGCGCTATCTGTATGACTGTCATAATCTTGCTCCAAATAGCCATTCAAAACAGAGCGAATGTGTTTATTCGTCCGTTCGAATTCTTTTGTTTGCAGCAGCACTCTATTCTTTTTTGTCTTTAAGATTTCAAGAGCTTCTGGGCTAAAAGAAGGAGCTAGCAGTACTTCGAAGAATAAATCTTGAATTTTGCTCGCCGTTTTAGCATCTACTTCTCTATTAGTAGCTAAAATGCCACCAAAGGCAGAAACAGGGTCGGCTTGAAGCGCGGCATCCCAAGCTTCTTCTATAGTGGGTCTGCTTGCCAAACCGCAAGCATTGTTGTGCTTAATAACGGCAAAGGTAGTTTGATGAAATTCCTTCAGCATCCACCAGGCCGCATCTATATCTAGCAAATTATTGTAACTAAGAGCTTTGCCATGAAGTTGTGTAAAGGCTTCGTCCAGATTTCCAACAAAGCGAGCTTTTTGATGTGGATTTTCGCCGTATCGAAGACTTACTTCTCCACTCATCCAATCGTGAATAGCTTTGTCGTATTGTGAGGTAATAGAAAAAGCGCGTTTGGCCATTTCCGTGCGATCTTCCAAACCGGTAGCGCCCTTTTTTGCTTTCAAAATGGCTACCGTCTGAGCATAAGAAGCGCGATCGGGAACGATGAGAACATCTTTGTGATTCTTTGCAGCAGCACGAATAAGTGATACTCCTCCAATATCAATTTTTTCTATGATTTCTGAATCACTTCCACCAGCCGCCACCGTTTCTTCAAAGGGATACAAATCCACTACTACGATGTCAATTTCGGGGATTTGGAAGTCTGAAAGTTCTCCCAAATCGTTTTCTTCTTCCCTTCGGGCTAGAATTCCACCAAATACTTTTGGGTGAAGAGTTTTAACTCTTCCGCCCAAAATACTGGGGTAAGAGGTTAAATCTTCAACTTTTTTTACCGGGATGCCTAAATTTTCAATGTAGGAATGGGTGCCTCCAGTTGAAAATATTTCGATGTCGTACTCGCGTAAAGTGCGAACGAGCTCGTCAAGGCCTTCCTTTGAAAATACCGAGACCAAAGCAGTTCGTGCTCTTTTCAAGATGTCAAGATTAAAATTGGGAAAAATGATTAGCGCGAAGGTACTCAATTTAGGTCCGAATCTGCCGATATAATTCTACTATCTTGGCTTGGCAATTATCTACACATGTTTCTAATTATTCGACTGATCTTAGAGAGTTTTTCCTTCGCAATTCATGCGTTGTCGGTCAATAAGTTACGTACCTTTTTGAGTTTGTTGGGAATCTCCATCGGCATCTTTGCTATTATAGCGGTTTATACTATTGTTGATTCTCTTGAGGCAAATATTCGCAACTCAGTGCAATCGCTGGGTGGGGATGTGATCTACGTACAGAAATGGAGCTGGGGAGGAGGAGGCGAATATCCTTGGTGGAAATACCTTCAAAGGCCTGAGCCTTCTTACAATGATTTTAGAGAATTGGAAGACCGATTGCGAAGTGCAGATGCCCTAGTTTTTGGAATGACTATGAGCGGAACTGCTAAGCATGCCAATAATTCGGTAGAGCAAGTGGGAGTGCTAGGCGCTACCCGCGACTACAATAAAATCTGGGACTTCGATTTAGTGGAGGGAAGGTACTTTTCGGAGATCGAATCGAATTCGGGTCCTAATTTGGCCATCATTGGAAGTGATATCGCAGAAGGATTATTCGCTGGCGGTTATGCAGAGGGAAAGAAATTTACTGTTTTAGGCAAGAAGTTTACCGTAATAGGGGTTTTTGAAAGAGTAGGGAAAGGGCTTATAGGTGGAAATATTGACGAGTTAATATTGATTCCAGCGGCAGCCATGCGCAAAATGGTAAATCCGAACCGACTAAATGGCAATATGGTAATGTGTAAGGCGAAACCATCGGTTGGTATGGATGTGTTCAAGGATGAGCTACGGGTAGCTATGCGAAGTATCCGACGCTTAAAGCCCAAAACCGATGATGACTTTTCTCTGAATGAAATCTCATTAATCAGCAATCAGCTGGATCAATTATTTAAAGTGCTTGGAATGGTTGGGACGGTGATTGGGGGATTTTCTATTTTGGTGGGAGGTTTTGGAATTGCCAATATTATGTTCGTGAGCGTAAGTGAAAGAAAGAATCAAATTGGCATTCAAAAGGCGCTTGGAGCGAAAAATTATTTCATCCTTCTTCAGTTTCTATTTGAATCGGTTGTGCTATCTCTCTTCGGAGGGATTATCGGATTACTCTTTGTAATTGTTGGTGTATTTATAGCATCCGATTTACTGGAGTTTGAATTTATCATAACCAGCGGAAATGTGATAACCGGGGTAATTATCTCAGTAATTATTGGATTGATAAGTGGAACCATTCCAGCTATGATGGCATCTAAGCTAGATCCTGTAGAAGCCATCCGAAGCGGTATCTAATCTGGCCAAACTTGTCCGATTTCCTCGCATAATCCTTCTAAGAACCGTTGGTCTTCATCTGTGAAGGGCGATTTATAATCCGAATCTATATCCAATTGTGCCACTAATTTCTCATTGGAATAAATAGGTACAACCACTTCCGATTGAACGTTAATGCTGCAAGAAATGTAATTTTCTTGGGCATGTACATCTTGAACAACAAAAGTTTCTCCACTTACCGCTACCTGCCCACAAATACCCTTTCCGTAGGGAATGCGAATATGGTCTGTAGGAATTCCAACATAAGGACCTAATTCTAGAATTTGAGTTTGGTCGTTCATGAAGTAAAATCCCACCCAATTGTAATGAGGTATTTGCTCACTCAAAAGGCGGGCAATGCATAGCAGCTTGTGCTCATGGCTTTCATCGGATTGAAGGATGGAAATGGCTTGAGATTCGGTTGATTTAAACATGTTCAGATCAGAGAGCTAATTTTAGGAAGGAAAATAATAATGCCTACTGCGGCCGCTCCAAAGGAAACAAATAGAACCGCTCCCGCAGCAACATCTTTGGCTTTTTTAATGGAAAGGTCTTCTTGGGTGGTTATTCTGTTGGCCAAAATTTCTATAGCGGTATTCATTCCCTCGGCAGCCAAAACGGCAACAATGCAAAGTATAATCACTGCCCACTCCCATTCTTTAAGTCCTGTGTAGAATGCTAGACTCAGAACTAGAATTGTCGCCAAAAGATGCACTTTTGCATTCAGCTCAGATTTAAACAAAATGCGCCATCCATTAAAGGCAAACAAAAAACCTTTGAAAAATTGAATCATAACCTAACCTTTACGACTTATCATACGTTAAAGAAACACAAAAGAAACAACTAAAATTGCGCTTGGTTTATTCACTTCGCTCAGTGAATAAGTCTTTGCAAGATGCGAGGAGCGCAGATTAATAGATGGATATTTACAAAAATGGGAATGTTTTACCTTGCACCTCGGAAAGATCAAACCTAACTCTATGCGGATGAGAAAAATTTTATTGGTTTTAGTCAGCGTTTTCATGACCCAAATGGGTCTTCGAGCGCAAACCACTTTTGATATTATAAGCTTTGCCACGCTGAATTTAGATGGCAATGTTACCTTGGAGATATGTCCTGGAAGTAGCCACGACCTAACATTTTCAATTACAACCGGTCAGCTAAATGCTTTCCAAGTAGCTGAGGTTCGAATCATAGCTAAGGGGGGTGTACCTAATCCGATTAATAATAGTGTTGTAGGAAGTTTTCCAAACGGTGCGTCAGACATTATTGCTCCTTCAGCACCAATAACAGTTACGGTTGATATTCCATCGCTAATAAGTACTTCGGATTATCTGTTTTATATTTTCGCCCCTGCTACTGCAGTAACCCCTCCGCCAGTGGTTACAGACACAGTGGAGCGTTCAATAATTCCAAATCCAAGATCTGTTTTGGTGTTGGATACGGCAAGTGTTCGATTTGACAATGTTTTCTTAACAGATACAACAGCAATTTTGAAGAGTTTTGATGCTTTTACTGGTCCGATAGGAGGAGGTATTGATCTTATTCCTCCCTCGGCTACTCCGGTTCCAGACCGAAAGGATAGCACGATCAATTTCTGTAATGGAGACAGTTTGTATATCTGGAATCCGGATAGCTTATCGGCAAATGAACATATTTGGTTACTCAACGGTGCACCACTTCCAGTGGCCACCCCCAATGAAGGGCACATTTGGGTATATCAGTCCGGTTATTATTCACTAATGACAGAAAGAGCCAATACCTGTGAAGATTCTGCAGCCTATATAGGGGTAGGAAGACCAAGTATTTTTGGATCAACATTTACCACAGGAACAAAAGGAGTCTACTTCCACACCTACGACGTAGACACTACTTTGCAGAGAATAGGGGTGGGCAATGCGGTTGGAAAGCCAACGCGTTTCTGTAGAGGTGATTCGGTCATCCTTCAAGCTAGACAGTTTTCATCTCATCCTCTTGGATCGTATTCTTATGCGTGGGTAGATTTTCTAACAGGAGATACTCTTTCAGATCAGTTTCAATTGGTTGTAAAACAACCAGGCGATTATTTCGCCTTTATTCGTGAAACCATTGGCACAAACTTTAGTTGCGAGGTGTTTACCAATACCGTTACGGTAGAAGTAGATCCTATTCCTGGTTCTGAGATTGGTACACCAGGCAACACACTTTGTTTTGGAGATACTCTTACCGTTCAGGATACCAATTTTTACGTTGAATCGAATTTGTACGAATGGTTTGTGAATGGGCAATCGATGTTCCCGATGTTTGGCGATACCAATCTTGTACGACTAGATACTACGGCTTTGATCAGCTTTGGAATAGGAGCTGATTCTATTGCCACCTTTACTTTGGTAGTAACCGATACCTTGGGTTGTGATAGTGTTAGTTTGCCAGTGAGTTTCAACTTTGTTCGATATCCAAGAATTCAGTTCACTTCTTCAGACACACTACGGCTGTGCCAAGGAGATAGTGTAATCGTTCAGGCATTTACGACGAATAACGTTCCATCTGTATTTACTTGGTTCGATTCCCCTGGGGGAAATGTTGTGAGCAACAACGCCAATTTAAAAGTGAAAGATGATGGTGTTTTCTATGCCAAGGCGGTTGGCCCGAATGGATGCGAAAGCTATGACACTCTCTATGTATTTGACTTGAGCATTTTTGCCGATGCTGGGCCAGATCAAACCATAGATTCAGGCGCAGTCGCTCAACTGAATGGAAGTGGCGGTGTGAGCTATTATTGGTACGCAAATAAGCCCGTTTATTTTAATAATCCGTTTGATCCTAAAGCGCAAACCATACCTACTTCTGATACAACAACTTATTATGTTGAGGTAGTTGGAGCGAATGGCTGTGTGGATATTGATAGTATGCAGATCTTTATTAAATATCCCGTTCGTCCGATAGATCCTAATTTGATTTACTCTAATATACAGAACGTGGTTACCCCAAATGGAGATGGGATCAACGACGGTCTTGATTTATCTGAAATCATGGCTGGAGATCGATGTGAACTAACTATCATTAATCGTTGGGGTTCGGAAGTGTATAAGTCGGCCAACTATTCTAACAATTGGGAAGGGGCAGATTCAGGAGGGAATCCTTTACCTGACGGTACCTATTATTATATTATGCGCTGTCCGAACGACGACTTTCGATTGAAAGGAGCCGTAACTATTATCCGCAGCCAACCTTAAGCCGAATGACAACTATGAAGAATAGAGCTATCCTTCTCGCGTTATTAAGCTTCGGCTTATTAACAACCAACGCGCAACAATTACCATTGTATAGCAATTACTTTTTTACTCCATTTGTGTACAATCCGGCTATGTCGGGTGCCAGTGGGGTAACAGAAGCTACACTTGTTCATCGAAGAATGTGGGCCAACGTTCAGGGTTCGCCTGAAACCTCCGCCTTAACTCTAAATGGAGCATTGAACAAGAAGAAAATTGGCTACAGCATTTATGCTTTCAATGATAGGACAGACATTTTGTCTCGTTTTGGTGTGTATGGTTCTTATGCCTACCATCTGCAGCTGAGCGACAAGAACTATTTGAGCTTCGGACTGGCGGCTGGATATTTGAACAATACCATCGACCTCTCTAGAGTAAATGTGGACAATCAAATAGATCCGGTTCTATTTGTTACTCCAAATAGCAGAGGTGTGTTTGACCTTAATTTTGGAATGAACCTTAGAATAGATAAGCTCCAATTGGGTTTGGCTATTCCCCAAATCATAGGTTCTCCGATTCAGTACACCGAAAATTACAACGGAGAAGTGTTTTATCAGCTGATTCGTCATTATATCGGAACGGCCCAATATGATCTAGAAATTTCAGGAGATCGAATGGTGTTGAGTCCTTTTATAATGGTTCGCACTGCTCAGAATGTACCTTTCCAATTCGATCTAGGGGCCATGTTTAATATGAAGAAATTTGGTTTCGCGGGCCTAACCTATCGTTCAGAATATGCGGTTACGGCCAATGTTGGAATTCATCTGAATTCTGAGTTGAGTATTGGGTATGCGCATGACTTTAGTATTAATACCTACGGTTCTCAACTCGGGGCAAGCAGAGAGTTTATGCTTACCTACCGTTTCGGAGACAATGCTAAAAACGAGCGTTTAGAGAATGAAATCAAGAAGATAAAAGACAACAATCGCAAACAAGACGATAAGTATAAGGAAATGATCGATGAGCGTCTTGAAGAATTCCGCGACGAAATTAAGTCAGAGGTTGAGCGCTTAAAGGCAGCTGAACAAGCGGCTGGGCAAAACGGTGAAAACAACGGCGGGCAGCAGGGTGGAAACAACGGTGGTCAGCAAGGTGGTCAGCAAGGTGGAAACAACGGTAGTCAGCAGGGTGGAAACAATGGTGGTCAGCAGGGTGGAAACAATGGCGGTCAGGAGGGTGGAAACAATGGCGGTCAGCAGGGTGGAAACAATGGCGGTGGTCAGGCGAATTATCCTGTAGAGAATCAGGTTTCAAATGTTCAGCCAGGACAAAGAGGGTATTATGTAGTGGCTGGTGTATACAGCAGCGAGGCCAACGCGGTTCGAATGGTAACCAATCTAACAGGACAAGGAATGCAAGCTCGATTCTTTAGAGATTCGAACAATGGATTCTACTATGTATATCTACTGAGGTTTGATGCCTATGGTCAAGCTTCACAAGCCAAGAATAGTGGCTTGAACAATTCTTATTCTGGAGAATTGTGGATTAAGATAATAGAGTAAATCTCTATGGATTTGATGTAGAAGAAGGCCGAGTTTAATATACTCGGCCTTCTTTATTTTAATCTTTTTGCTTGTAGAATGTGACGCTCCATATGTGCAATCAATACTTCAAATGCCTCTGCTAGCCGAATGCTGAGTATAGGGATTAGAGTGCTAACGCGAGTGTTTAGCGATACTTCTTTACTTTGTTCTGCAAGCGCTTCCAACTCACCTAGAATACTATTGAAATCTAAGAATATGGCCTGGGGTCTGCGATCTCTTTGGGGAATAAAATCTTTAGATGTTTTGGTTGGGAAGGGTATTTTGTTTCCCTGTTTGGGTTTGTTTGAACGAATGAGCAGATTTCCAATCCATGTAGCTCGATAGCCTTCTTTCTTTCGTTGGGAAGGATTGTCTAGGGCTTTTTTTATATTCGTTACATAACGCTCGTTTACCAGATTAAGGTGCTCTATGCACTCACCAATACTCCAGGCCTCTCCTTCATGCCTTTTTAATTCATCTTCCTCTAAATAATAGAATTCTTTTTCAACCTCTTTGCGCAAAGCAGCGAACTGCAGAATAATGGAGTCTAGGAAGTGCTTATTGTTCATGAGTCTGCTTTTCATACTGAGGACGGAGTGCCTTTAAGCTTTCTATTGCTGAACGAATGTCGTTGATGCCTTCTATTACAAGAGTTAATCTGCCATTGCGCTCTTTCATTTGGATGTTTTTGCTGAATCGAAGTTGTTCCAGAATAAACTTAAATACTTCAGATTGGAAGAAAGGATGTTGTTGTTCCCCTACAAAGTATCCTATTAACTTCGATTGCTTTAAGACAAGCTTTTCAAATCCTATCTCGTTGGCAATCCAGCGTAAGCGGATGGAGTTTAGGAGTTCGTAAACGGTCTCGGGAGCCGGTCCGAAACGATCAATCAATTCTTGTTCAAAGCGGTAAAGCTGGGCTTCCTCTTCTAGGGAATCTAGGGCCTGGTATAATTTGAGTCTTTCTTCCACCTGATTAACATATGAATCGGGAATCAAAATCTCCAGATCTGTGTCTAACTGGGTATCGGCAATAAAGTGCTCATTCTTTTCATGGGCATAGAGATCTTTAAAGTCGGTTTCTTTTAGCTCTTGAACGGCCTCTGCGAGAACTTTCTGGTACATATCAAATCCCATATCTGAAATAAATCCGCTTTGCTCTGCTCCCAGAATATCTCCTGCACCTCGAATCTCTAGATCCCGCATGGCAATGTTAAATCCACTTCCTAAATCGCTAAAGAGCTCTATGGCCTGCAGTCGTTTGCGCGCTTCTTCCGTCATATGGTGCAAGGGGGGTGCTATGAGATAGCAGAATGCTTTGCGATTACTTCTTCCTACTCTACCTCGCATTTGGTGCAAATCACCGAGGCCGAAGTTTTGGGCTTGATGGATGATAATAGTATTCGCATTGGGAACATCCAGTCCGTTTTCTATAATGGTTGTGCTCACTAACACATCGAAGCTGCCATCCATAAAAGAAAGCATAAGCTCTTCCAACTTCTTTCCGTCCATTTGACCGTGACCAATTCCAACTCGGGCATCCGGAACAAGTCTCTGAATCATACCGGATATTTCCTTGATGTTCTCTACCCGATTATGGATGAAGAACACCTGACCATTACGCTGAATTTCAAATGAAATGGCATCGCGAATACTCTCCTCATCGAAGCTGAGTATACGGGTTTCAATGGGTTGCCTATTGGGAGGAGGGGTAGTCATTACACTGAGATCTCTGGCCGCCATTAGAGAGAATTGTAGAGTTCTAGGGATCGGTGTAGCCGTGAGTGTAAGTGTGTCTACATTTACCTTCAAGGTTTTTAGTTTTTCCTTCACCGACACTCCAAACTTTTGTTCTTCATCTATTATCAGAAGACCTAAATCTTTAAACTTTACGTCTTTGCCTATGAGCTTATGGGTGCCAATGAGTATATCCACTTTGCCATTTGCCAATCCTTCTAAAATCTCTTTCTGCTCTTTGGCTGTTCTAAAGCGATTGATGTATTCCACTTTGCAAGGCATGTCTGCTAGGCGCTCGCTGAAGGTTTTATGATGTTGGAAGGCCAGTATGGTGGTGGGAACCAACACGGCAACCTGTTTATTGTCTGCCACCGCTTTAAAGGCAGCTCGAACCGCAATCTCGGTCTTTCCAAAACCTACATCTCCACATATCAATCGGTCCATAGGGGTTGGACTTTCCATATCGGCTTTTACATCTGCGGTAGCTTTAATTTGGTCTGGGGTGTCTTCAAATAGAAAGGAGGCTTCTAGCTCATGTTGTAAATAGGTGTCTGGACTATACTGAAAGCCAAGGTTACTTTTTCGTTTGGCGTACAATTGAATTAGGTCGAAGGCCAATTCGCGAACTCTTGTTTTGGTCTTGGCCTTTAGCTTGCTCCATGCACCTGAACCCAATTTGTGTAAGACAGGAGCAGTTCCTTCTTTGCCGTTATACTTAGAGATTTTATGCAAAGAGTGAATGCTGATGTAAAGCACATCAGAATCTCGATAGGTGAGCTTGATGGCTTCTTGAATCTTTCCGTTTACCTCAATTTTTTGAAGCCCACCAAACTGACCAACTCCGTGGTCTATGTGAGCTACATAATCTCCATACTGAAGGCTGTTTAACTCCATAAGAGTAATGGCCTTCTGCTTTTCAAATCCGGTTTTTAGTTTGAATCGCTGATACCGCTCGAAGATTTGATGGTCGGTAAAGCAGCTTATTTTAAGGTTTTTGTCTATAAAGCCGCCGTGAATGACACCGGTGATAGGGTGATAATCTACCTCCTGACCAATATCCTTAAAGATGGCTTCAAACCGATCAACTTGTTTGGAGTTGCTGCAGATCAAATAGTTCTTATATCCCTGCGCGGTTAGTTCGTTTAACTTTTCACTTAGTAGTTTAAAATGCTTGTTGAAGGCAGGTTGAGGAAGACATTCGAAGGAAAGGCTTGCGTTTGTAGTCTCTAGAATTCTATGTCGGTGAAAAAGGCTGGCTTCTAGGGTCTTTCCATCTATAAAAAGGTTCTCTGGCTTTTCGCGAGCAATGCTTCCACTTAATTTAGAATAGGCTTCCTTCGATTTTTCGAAGAGAGAATCCAATTGTTTGTAGACCCTATCGGGTTCTCTCATCCATATCCAGCAGTTAGTTGGA
>Ga0136655_1000214_pt1 | contig 26232 bp, 15 predicted proteins | sample CPBDNA_2_FD_94863 | JGI IMG/M metagenome (GOLD analysis project Ga0136655, IMG submission 94863) | Freshwater to marine salinity gradient microbial communities from Chesapeake Bay, USA - CPBay_Spr_15_0.8_DNA (version 2) | ecosystem: Environmental > Aquatic > Marine > Coastal | place: USA... | reverse complement strand
ACGTCTATATGGCTTATATATACTTGTAGACACTGTATTTGTCTGTATTGATGCTGGTTGATTATTTTTAAAATTAAATTTATTTACACCTACAACCCCCGTTTCTTCATTAATAATATAATTTAATTCAATAATCGATTGAAACCCATCTGTTCTCGGTATGTTATATTGTTGAACGTTAGCGTCTCTTTCTAATAATTTGGTTGTGTTCGAATTTAATTTAATAATGTTCCCGTCATTAAATGGAAAGAATTGTGAATAATCAGTTGTAATATTTTGTTTAATCGTTCTTTTTTGAAAAATAATATCTTCATATCCCCAATCCCATACATTCGGAAATCCAGATGTTCGTTCAAAATCTTCTGCTGTTATAGAAAATATACCTCCCAGCGCATATTTGAATCCATAAAAATGTTTGATAGTTCCTGAAGTGGTTTTATAATCAATCGTCTTACTATCATATGGCATCACATCAATGTCATTAAATACAAGTGTTATCTTTTTATAATAACTTGGATATTGATTTTTCAGAATTAAAAACCCTATATTCTTCATGGCGCCGCGGTTAAATTGTTGGTCATTATTTTGATGAATATACAAAATTTTATAATATGTATCAGGATAATCTTCTAATACTTTTAACATTTGTGCATCAAAAAAATCCTTCTCTAAGTATTTATCACGATATGGTACAACAAATACTATTTTGGGAATATTACGTTCAAATCGTTCCTTTGCGTTTTTAACTCTCAAATGCCTTGCTTCTACTTTTTCGGCATATTCAATATCAATATTATTAATAGATTTCGTTACTGGTTCAGGTTTGGGTTCATCTTCACTATCAGAATTGATTACATCATCATGATTCATCATAGAACTAATGTAATCTTCCATAGATAATTTTTTTATAGGTGGTGCTTTTGTTTCGGGTTCAGGTTCAGGTTCGGGTTCAGGTTCAGGTTCAGGTTCAGGTTCAGGTTCAGGTTCAGGTTCAGGTTCTTTTACTGGTTCTGGTTCATCTTCACTATCAGAATTGATTACGTCATCATGATTCATCATAGAATTAATGTAATCTTCCATAGATAGGTTGGATGTATTTGAAGATACTTTTTGTATAGGTGGTGCTTGTGGTATAGATGGTTCGTTTTTTGTCGTGATTGGTGGCTCATCTTCACTATCAGAATTTATTACTAAATCGCGTATTTGTTCTTGTCGTTTGGTTGTTGTCTTACCAGATAATAATCTATCAATATAAGATTCCATTCGGAATTAGTTCGTATATACAATTAAAAGACATAATTGTATATGCGTATTCATTAATAATTTATTTGAACGCATGTATCATTGTATCAAAAAAACCTTTATATTCTGGTGAAAAATCCTTGCATTTTGGTTTTCCAAATAAGAATTGTGTGTAATTAAATCCATTCTGTCCGAATTCTATCTTTTTTTCACCCAAATAATGAATAAACCCGACAAGTGTAGTAGGGAATACGGCGAATAATAAATATTTCTGAATCATTTTTATGGTTTCTATTTTTTCTGTAATATTTTGTGTAGGCATTTTGTCATCCGCGTCAGGACTTACTGTGTTATCACCTATTTTACTACGGGTTATTTGATTTTCTGATTCAATCTGACTTAAATATACATGTGAAACATATAGAATAGCAAATATTCCAAAGACAATAAACCAAATTATATAATTCAATTTGGATAAAAACATAAAAAAACTATACAATAATACTGATACATAGACAAAATTACTGGATGTATATAAATTCGGTCGGGTTAATACAACAAAAAACATTAATGATAAAAATCCTAATATATGCTTTACTATCATGTTTTTTGAAAATACAGACTGAACCTTACATGGAAATAGTTCACCTAAATAATTGGCAGACATCAATAATGATAAAATAATAAAAGGGTGAGTTAGTTCAGGTTCAATAGTTGGAATGGAATCAAACATGTTATATAATATTTAACCATAAAAAAAAATATTTTACAAGAATTTACGTTCAACTTATGTGTATTTATTCATAATTGCTTTTGGTAAGAGTTTGTCACTAATTGCGTCAAGTTTCTTAAAACATTTATTAATAGTTACCTCACTAACACCTGATATTTGTTTAATGTCTTGTTTTGTAACGGGTAACCCACAGCTATGAGAAACAAAGTATATAACCCCCGCCGATATAGCGTGAGGAATATTATCTGTAATAATGTTATTCTTTTCTATTTTAATCGCAACGAACTTAGCAAGCATAGTTAACTCATTATTAATATGTAATTTACTGCAGTATCTTTCGATAAATGAACTGGGCAAAGTCTGACATAATTCGGCTTGTTGTGAAGGGTCAATACTTCTTTCAATATTATGTAGAATATTTACCGCCATAGAACAACCATTTGTAGCACTGGTTTTATCTAATTTGAAAATTTCAGCAATCTCATGTGCCGTTCTGGGACATTCATTTAAACGACATGAAATATATATGGATGCCGCTTTAATACCATCTCGATTCATCCCTCGAAACATTTTCTGTTCCGAAATATCCTTGTAAACAATCATAGCATGGTCTATAAATATACGCGGAACCCCCGCATTTTGAGCCATCACTGTAATAAACTGGAATTCTTCATATAATGATTTTTCACGATGTGGCATAGATTGCCATTCAGTCCATTTACGTATTTTTTTCATTTCATAGGAAGATTTATTATTGCATATTACTTTACATCCAAATGATGATTCGACGAGTAACGGGTTTATAGGATTTCCACAACGAGTAGGGTCTTTTGCGTTTTTATCCTCAGAACCGTAAAATCTCCATTCGGGGGAATAATCCAACGCATCTTTATATATTACTCCACACGTTGTACCCGTACATGTAGGGAATCCATTTTCCATAATCATAAGAGGAGCCTGACATATATTACACACTTCAGAATCTTTAGCATATACACATTCGATAATGTCCTCTTTTTTTTTATGAATATCAGATTCAGATTTATCATTATCGTAAATATCCCATAATTTAGATTTATCATTATTTGAACGATTTACCTTTTTTTTTTGGGTTTTTTTTTTGTTTTATGTTTTTACTAAACCACTATCACTGGCATCCTTAGATAAAACACAAACAAGTTCAGACATTTAGTTTGTATTGATATTTATTAATACAAATTTATACGCACTTTTATTATCCGTTATTTCTAATTCTTTTTTCAATTTTATATCAGTATATTGTAAATAATGTCAAGCCAACCAGGAGCAGTGATTCAAAAACTCGCATCGAACATGACTCAAACAGTTGCTGAACAAGCCAATGATTTAGTTCAAGGATCAACTACCAAAGCGGCGTTTGATAAAGCATTAACTTTAGGAGAACAAATCGCAAATTACACGTGTAACGAATTAAAAGTTAACATACCCACAATGATAACTACGACTACAAATGAAATTATCAAACAATTAACAGCCAAAATTGATAGTGAAGAATTTACTACAGATTTTATTAATGTGCTTCAAACAAAGCTCTTACGAGATGAAACTTATTCTGAAAAATTTTTATCTAAATTTGATGATTTATTTGATAGGGTTATTAAAGAAGCTAAGGACAGACATGATAAAAAAGAGTATGCTAAAGCAAAGGAAGAACAATCTGACAAAACGAATAATATGCTTGTCGGAAATGGGCGTCATAAACGTTCAAAAAGAAGAAGAAGCAATGAAAAGAAGCCAACCAAACTCACGAAACGTGTCCGTTTTTCTATGAAAAAGTAACTTTTCTTTCTAATTTTTCAAGCATTTCAGGTTTATAAACTAAAGCTCCGGTAGGTTTATACTCATCTGTATCATTATATTCACGACGTGCTCTTTGTAAATTATTTTGTTCGCTATTAAATAATTTGCCATTCGTATCTTCATCTTCCTCTTCTTCATCTTCTTTTTTAACTATGTTACCTTTTTCGTCTATAACCATACCCGTTTTCTTACGAATTTCATTTCTCACATAATCAGGTATCCAATTCGCCCACGTTATAAACAACGTCGATGGATGAATGTATCGAACATAGAAGCCATTTTCTTCTAATTTTGCTACTAAATAACCTATACAATCTCCTTGTTTGTATACAGGTTCTCCAAATATATATTGAGGTACTTGAAACCAAATATGACTTTCATTTCTTTTACTTCTGGATGTATGTTTTATACGACTGTGAACTCTGTTTAATAATTTATTGTAAATACTACGCTCTTTTAAGTCACGTTGTTGTTTTTTGTCAAACAACTCATCTATATTCATTTTTTCAATATCATCTGTTTCATCAGTATGAATAAAGACAGACATTTGTAATATACAAGTATTCAGAAAAAATATAAATAATACCAACGTATAAATGTATACACTAATGATACCCTATAAACACCCTTCCATAATACGACATATTGTATGTTCTGGTGGTGGTGTTACAGGGTTCTCTTTTTATGGAATATTAAAAGAATGTTATTTCCGTAAAATATGGAAATTAGAAAATATTGAAACCATATATGGTACGTCGGTAGGTTCTATTTTTGCCATAATACTTGCTCTGAATTATGATTGGAAAACAATGGACGATTATTTGATAAAACGACCTTGGCATAATGTTTTTAAATTTAATTTATATTCTATATTGGATTCGCTTCAACAGCGAGGAATTTTCGGTATAAAAACAATAGAAGATACATTTTCATCCCTTTTTTTAGGGAAAGACATCCCAATTAATGTAACTATGAAAGATTTTTACGATATTACCAAAATAGAAATCCATATTTTTACAACAGAAGTAATGAATTTTGAATTGGTAGATATATCATATAAAACACATCCTGATTGGCGAGTGATAGATGCTGTATATAGTTCTTGTTCTATTCCGATTATTTTTTCGCCATTGATAAAAGATAACAAGTGTTATTGTGATGGTGGATTATTATTAAATTATCCTCTTGATAAATGTATTGAAAATGGTGCTAATCCGTCCGAAATAATCGGATTATGTAGTGACATGACTGTAAATGATGTAGATGCGATGAATGAAAAATCATCATTGCTGGATTATGTAATTGTTATATTAAAAAAAGTAATTACCGCGTTTTTACCCAAAGTAACGCATGTTATTGAAAATGAGTTCAAAATAGGTTCCCCTGAAATATCAATTTATGACATTGTTACAACTACAAGTAATATGGAAAAACGGATAGAACTCATACAAAATGGTGTTGATGTAATATCGAATTTATTCACATCAACCGAAAATATTTTAATGGCAAATGAAGACACATTTATTCCATCAACATAGTATTTACAAAATGTTCCAACGTACTTGTTGTTATTTTAGAATCGAACTCAATTGTATTTTTATCCTTTACCATTTTAACAGTGGGGTACGACTCAATATCATATTTGCTAATCATATTTTGGACTTTACTGTTTTCATCGGTACAGTCTACATCAACACATTTGGTAATATATCCATTCACTTCTTTGTTATTAAACTGTTTTTTGAAATTCTCCCACTCGGGTAGTGCGGTCTTACAATGAGGACACCAGTCGACGTGAAAGAACATAACACTAACTTCTTTATTTCTGCGATTAGCATTCGGTACATTCGCAAACTTGTTTTCTTTCTTAGCTACATAATATTTATTATAACCATAATTAGCAGCATATCCAAAAATAATAGCTGCGATTATCATAACTATATATTTGTAGTAAGGGCTTACTATTTTGGTGACAACTTCGATTAATCCTGGCATTATATAAATTATAGATATACTTTTTTGTATTGGAAAAACGAATAAAATTTAGTAAATAATATTTTGTCAATGGATTATAACTTAAGATGGGTAAAACAATAAAAAATAAGAAGACATATTCTCTAAATGATTATAATAGCGGTGATGGTATGTTAACCAGTGTATGGGGTCCTGGTATGTGGCATTCACTGCATACTATTAGTTTCAATTATCCGATAAATCCTACTAAAAATGATAAACGAAATTATCGTGACTATATAATAAATATGAAATATATATTACCGTGTGGTAAATGCAGGATTAATCTACGTGATAATTTCAAAAAGTTACCACTTAAAATGAAACACATGAAAAATCGCGAAACGTTCTCAAGATATGTGTATGAGTTGCATGAACTAATAAACACGATGTTAGGTAAGAAATCCGGATTATCATATAATGACGTACGAGAACGATACGAAGATTTCCGTGCTCGTTGTACGATATCTCTGAAAGAAATAAAGCCAAAGAGAAAAACGTATAAGAAAAAGGAAAATGGATGTACGGAACCTTTATATGGAGAGAAATCGAAATGTATACTGAAAATTATACCTAATACCTACAAAGAAGACACATTTCAAATTGATGAAAAATGTGTTAAAAAGGTAATTGAATGATGATATATTTAGTAATTTGTAATTATATCATTGCCATAGCGGAAATATATTTTAATTTATATATACGAATAGATATAAATGACAGATAATTTGATAGAGAAACCCAATACTAAAAAACCCAAGTATATTCCTTTTTGGGGTGAGAATCCTAATATATTGTTTGCTTCTAAGCATGTAATGGAATTTTTCCCTACTGAAAACATGACATACGAACAAAAATTAAATTCAGTAACCCGTACAATCATTATCATGACATTAATTAGTACCATTTTATACGGTGGTGTTCGTCATTTAATCATAGGGGCTATTACCATTGGTTCTATTTTCATCCTTCATCATTATCATCAAAAAGAGAAAGTCAAGGTTGAATCTAAAAAGGTGATTGAAGAGGTAAAAGAAGGGTTTGGAAATCCAGCAATGGATTTTTTAACACAAGATGGGGTAGAAATCCCTACTGACATATTTGATGAGCCTGAACCAAGTAATCCATTTAGTAATGTTATGATGACTGATTATGATTACAATCCTAATAAAAAACCTGCTCCAGCAGCATTTAATAAAAATGTAAACGATAATATTTTAAATAGTGCTAAACAAATGGTAGCAGAAAGCAATCCAGACCAACCCGATATAGCAGACAAATTGTTTAAAGATTTAGGAGACCAATATGTATTCGAACAGTCATTACGACCATTTAGTTCTAATCCAAGTACAACAATCCCTAACGACCAACAAGCATTTAGCGAATTTTGCTATGGAAGTATGATTTCTTGTAAAGAAGGCAATAAATTTGCGTGTGCCAGAAACTTATCTCGTCATACCAATTATTAAATTTTTAATTTCCATATAATAATTTCCTTATATAGAAATTCATTCTCTTACTATAGTATAAATACAATATGTCCACAGTTAGCCCTTATTTGTTTAATAATACCGACCGTATTGGTTCTGATAAAAACGACCAAACACAAAATAACGTTCATAATACAAGATATGCCAATCACAATCTTTCAAGCTTTTTTAGCGAGAATACTTCATCTCAACACGTAGATTTTGCCGTTCAACAACCCACTATGACTTTTAGCGGTATTTCCCATGGAAATGGTCTGAATGGCAGTGTTATTGACACTGAGTCCAATCTTGTTATCAAGACCGAGCAGACCAAGCCATTTGAGAAATTACAATTATTTCAACGTCCTTTCGCAAGTGTCCCTTACTTAGGACGCGGTAGTTGTGACCCTGCTCTGGAATCTCAACTTCAGCACGGTGAAGTGGTTGCTGGAAAGAAGAGTGTATCTACTATTATGGAAAAATCTTTCTCTCAATATCAAATGTACCCTACTGATAACAAGATGGAAGAGCGCGTGAATAACGCATCTTACACTGTTGAAGAGGCTGCTCTTGATGGATGGGTTCGTGGTGGTAAATCCACACGCGAAATGTCTAATGACGAAATCATGCAGCAAAATAACCGCCCAAACGGAAATTTTTAAGCTAATATCGTAATATTCATATAGTATATTTTGTACTATATGAAGTGAAAAATTTCATGAGGAGTGTTTTTATTATATCTTTTTATTATATTTTCAAATTAGTTTGTCTCATTTTTCTTTTCGGTCGGTGTATTTAATCTACAAGTTCCAAATAAAGTTATAGACATATACATATATATGTCTATGATTAGTGAAAAAGATAAAATAGAATATATAAACAGTTTGGATTTGTATATATTATCACATGGTGGTGTAGGTAGTAATTATTTAATAGATTATTTACAAGAAAGAGGATTATCTGTAAAAACTAATATAAAATTATATCAAAATACTTGTCATTATTCCTATAAATTAGTACCAGATAAAAAAACAATATATATATATGGTAATATAATAGAATCAATAATTTCTCAATATAAAAGAGGTTATTTACATGTTAACGCAACTAAAATACACAAATCACGTGATTACAATCATGAAAACTTAGAATATTTTATAAAAAATTATCCAGACGATCCGATTGGTATAAAAAAACAAATTAATAGTTTAAAAAACTCCAAGAATACAGTTTTTATTGAATATCCTTATGATAAAGATAATCTAGAAAACGCATTTAAAATTTTAAATCTAAAAATAGATTTAAAAAATTTTAATATTAAAAATAGAAATACTATATTAAAAATAGAAGATTTACATAATTATGATAATATTCTGCAAAACATAATTAAAGTATATATAAATTATGATTATAAGTCAGAATTTACATGTTCGAATGGTTAAATTGTTGGGGGTATTATACAACAACATCTTCGTCTTCAACAATATTTTTCTTTTTAGTCGGTGTAATTTCATATACATTTGTTATATAATCTTGTTCGCAGAACCATCTTTCATCTGTCTCGGCTGTAATTAAATATTTTTTATCATTAAGTACAATTACACTTGTTGGGTCACATATATTTTTTGAATTATAAGGTTGTTCAATATCAAAATGGCTTATTCTTGGTAATTTATTATTGTCAAAATAAACAATCCATTTAAAAATATCATGTTTTGTAATGCCATCTTGCTCGTATGTTCTATGACCAAAACCATAGTATTCATTCTCATTTAATTTATATCCAGGTGTTCCACCTCTATATTCATAATTATAATTATTTTCATCATCATTAACAACTTCTATTTTTCTAATATCACCGGTTTCTATATCAAAAGTATATAATATAAATGGTTTTATATAATGTATAAAATATAAAATATTGTTATGATTTATAAAAGAAATATTTTTACCTGGAATATTAATTTTTGTATATTTTTGATTTTCATAATCAATTAAAAACATATCGTTAAAATGATTGTCTAAAATATATATTTTATTCTTATATTCAAAACATCTTGGGTCTTCACCTTTAAAAGTAACATTATTGTCTTCAATTATATCAAAATTTTCATTTAACGTTATTTTTTTTATAACTCTTTCGAATCCATAATGTCTTCTTCCGAAAGCAATAATTTCATTATTATGCTTTATTAATGAATAAAAAATAGAGTTTTTTGTTGTATTAATTCTTTTTATATATGAAAATTTCATAAAATTATGTAAACCATTTACATTAATATCATTATAAATTTTATCAACATTAAAAAAATCTTCATATTCAATTTGTTTCTTGTTATTTTTTTTATATAAATTAGGTGTAGGAGAATTATAAGTTTCTATATATTTATCATTATCTGGATATAATAATTTTTCATTATAATCATTCATAACGAATAATATTCCTGAAATCTCGGGTGAACCAATATTAATGATCTTTCCATTTTTATAATTTACATTTTCTAACCATATATCTTTTCTAGCTTTATTTGAAACATTAGTTTTTGTATCATATATAGTTTTATTAGTAATATCTGCGTAAATTACATCAGTAACTAGTGTTGGACCAGTAGCTAAAAAAATATTAGGTTCATTATTAAGTATTCTTTTAACAACTTCTTTTATAATATTTAATATTATTGGATTTTTTGGTTTTGACATAATTGGTGTATTCATAATGTTGTTATCCGAATCCCAAACAAAATAATGTTCCATATTATTATCAATACAATTTGTTAATTTAGTTGTAATTGAACTATCTAAATCAATATAAACGCCACCATATACATATATTGCAATATATCTTAAAAAGTCGCCTTTAGCAGCACCTATATTTAATTTATCAAAAGCATCTAATATATTTTTATCAAAATTTGTTTTAATTAACTCCCTACCTATATTATCAGTAATCAAATAATAATCATAATCAGAATTAAGGTTTAAGATACTTTGAATATTATTATAAATTTTATTATGAACGTAATTAGATTTATAGGTTTGTATTAATATTTTTGGTATATTATATTTTGTATTATCAATATTTTTTGCATGAATAAATGTTGGAACCTTAATCATATTATCATTATTTGAATTCACTAATTTACTCGGTATTTCTCTATCTTGCCAATAATGTATAAATACTGTTTCCTCATTGGTGTTTTTAAATCTCCCAATACCTTTATCATCAACTGTATCAGAATACTCTTGGTATATAATCATATTTTGTCTTAACGGTTTATTTTGTTCTATATTCACAATTCTCAACAATTCTTCACATAAATAATGATAATTCGTCTGTAATATGTGATTTTCTGTATAATACGCATGTTTCAAAGCATTATATATAATTTCGTTTCTAGGATAAGTAGAAATAAATCCATTAAATAAATGTTCGTTTTTCATATGTGACTTCGCAAAAACAGAATCATAATTTTGTATAATATTATCAATATTGGTCTCAAACATCGCATCACTATCTAAAAACACTCCACCACGCAAATACAAGTAATAATACCGGAATATGTCTGCTTTATGTTGTCCTTGTGTAAAACTATTAAACTTTTGTATAATATTGGGAAACTCATCGGTTGGATTCTCTATAAAGAATTGAATACACTCTTTGTCTGTGAAATGTGAATATTTCCAGTCAGGACAGTGTATACTTATTAGTTCTTTTACATATGGAGGCAATATATCTTTTGATGTTTGAAAAACATGTTTGGGTATTTCTCTGTTTTGATATACGTTCATAGTAGGTATAAACAATTCATCGTATACCGGTCTACTCCTTATTGTCAGGTCTTCATTCATGTCTTCAATTGTTCCAGCATTGGTATTTATGTATTTTACAAACTGATTAAATTGAGTTTCTAATATGGTATAGTCAATATTTACGTCGTCATTATGTTCGTTATCATACACCTTAAAATAATGTTCTGTTTTTTCTCGCGTTCCAGATAATCTTTCTTTAACAGCGCCGAAATTATTATATAATAGCGGTAGCCCCGAGTTTATTATTTTCGTAAGTAAATATCCATATGTTTCACCCCATTCATTCAGTAATAAGAAACCATTAATATTGTATTTCCTTATAAAATCGTAAAACTCATTTTCGTTGTAATATGGAATGTTCTGTCCTACTATTTGAAATTGAATGGTATCACACTCATATTTGCTTTTTAAATAATTCACGTATCTTTCACCTTTGAATTTACATAGTGGAGAGAACACGCCAATATTCATACATTTATTTTGTATTTCGGGTATGTTTTTGATTCCAACTTGAATGTTATAGTCACTTGGATAGCACACTATAAAATTAGATGAGTCAAAATGCTTTGAATAAATGTCATATGTAAATTGGGAATTCATAACCACTTTATCAGCTAACAACAATAGTTCAGTTATCTCGGTTGATACATTAATATTATTACTTAAATACGCAGATGGTATATCATATGAATATTGATGCTGGTCTTTACATAGCCATTGAAAATCATGTATTTGGATTATTAATTTGAATTGGTATTTATTATAAACGTTGATAATATCAGTTATTTCAATATCTGTATAGAGAACATTTTGTAATATAAATAAGTCGCTTTTATTAAATCGTATAGACATAAGTTGGTGTTTACTATCAATAAAAATGTACTCATAGTTTGGATACATTTTCATAGTATCTGTTAAAAATTTATAAGCACCTCCTACTGTATTATTATGAATAATATAACATTTCGGTTTTTGTATACATTTCCATACAGCATTATAATTTTCAGATTTTTCGTGTTCCGGTCTATCATCAGTATAATAATATAACGCTAATGAAGTTCTGTTACTATTTTCACTATTCCATATTTCAGGATGACCGTGATTTGCATCATCATCAACTTTAAATAATACAATTCTATTAAATAGCGGTGAAATTTTCTGTTCGCACGAAGTCATTTCTTTATTCCATAATTCTAAATGACCGTTATAATCTTCTTGATAATCTTTGTTTAAATATAGTAGCAAGTTCAATCGTCTATATTTCATAGTAGTTCTATGACGGTTAAAATCGCTGTGTATAGCCAATTTTCCATTTTGTTTTATTATATGAATACCTCCACCATTATGTGTGATATCTTTCTGTAAATTATCTATACCTGTAACTTGTTCTAACCAGTTTATAAATGTATCGCTTTCAAAATAGTCTTTAATACAAGTTATATATTTTAATTTATTGAAATCTCTATAACAAAACTTATTAATTTGTACGTTTTCTATTCCAATAACATAATCAGATAATAATTCACGTTCTGGAATATTATTAATTTCATTTAAAGCATTGTTTAATAGTTTTTCATTAATGACATTATCAAGTATTATATGTTTAAATGGACTGGCATTTGCAAACGATTCTTTAAAATAATTTACATTTAATACTGATAAATTCATGATGTCACGGTTGTTGTGGTCTTCCCGAATATTTTGTATAATTTCATAATCACAATTATCGTTTTTATACATCATTTTAAAATATTTAATCAATTCTTCATCAGTGCAATCCTTATAACCATAGCATTTCATTCTACCAAATCCCAAGGAATTCAATTTAACCCATAATTCTGGTGTTGTTGTTTTATTACTTAACACCAAAAAATCGTTTTTACTATTTTGGTATAATTCTTTCAATCTGACATTGTCAATAGCATCATTAATAATACAATATTGTTTATTGTAATCCAAATTAATTCGAGAGTTCATTATTTTATGTTGATATTCAGGTCCTCGTTTCCAAATATTAGAATGATTCGTAACATACTGCGGGTCTTCATAAGCATCTAATTCTTTCATTTTATCTTGAACTCCATATTTAGCATAGAACATAGGACTAATATACTTGGGACCAATACGATTAATTTCTGAATTCCGAATCATAGAGAAATTATTACCTTCATTATTCATATATTGAATATATTGTGCTTTATTATTTTTCGCAACCTTGTATTTACTACAACATGTTCTGAGAAGAATTTCATAATCATCACATATAGGCAAATATTCAGAATAACTTTCAAGTTCCATCAGTACTGCACGATTCCAAATACGAGGATGATTTGGTAAACAAGTTAAATGGCTCAATGTGACATTATTAATATTTGGAGTATTATAAATAAATCTCCACTGATTGTCAATTAATTCACTATAATATGACCCATAACCTTTACAAAGAAAGTTACCTGGATACGTACAATTTTGTCCGTCACGAAATAAATTAATAGTATCACCATATACAAATCCTATTTCTGGGTCCGATTGGAAAATATTATAAGAATCCAATAAACAATCTTTTAGTATCTCATCATCATGATCCATTTCTAATACATATTTACCACGACATAATGATATAGCTTCGTTTTTAACATTACCTATATTACCACTGTTTTTATCTCTCTTATATAATCTAATACGATTATCGTGAGATAAGGTATCTCTCAGAAAAGTAAAGTGTTCGTCTTCTGGTGTGTCATCCATAATAACCCATTCCCAATCTTTTAATGTTTGTTTTTTTATGGATTCATAAGCAGTATTAATATAATTATAGCTTTTAAAACATGTAGTGAATATAGAGAATATAGGTCTGGTTTTTTCCCTACTATCAATTACATTTGTAATGTAACAATAATTTACATTATGATTGAATCCCTCTATATTCGATATATCGTTTTTATGAAACCATCTACTAGAAAACCGCGATGGTATATTTGACGAAATATAATCATATTCGGCATAAGTATCTCCATATGTAACTAATATATGATAATTATGGTTGTATAATTTATTCAATTCACTAATATCATTTGTAATATGAATAGAACACATGAGCGATTCTTTATTATTTTCTATAAAATTATCTATTTCTGAATATTTATCATGCCGAAAAAATATAACTACCGGATACCTAGAAGTAGACATATAATAAAAATTATTATAATATCTTTATTACAATTTTATCTTATATGTTATTTCTTCTGACGTACATGATAATATAGGGGTTTGTTCTAATCCATTGTATGAAAGATAACGACAAATTTCTATAAATAAATCTTCAATCGCCACATTGTATTTATTGGTATGTAACAACATCAAAAACGCATTTGTTAGAGCACCTACTTTTTTTTGTAGAAATTCGTTATAATTCTCCATACTTAGTTGCATATCAGTTGACCCGCTTATAGCATAAATATTAGGGTTTTCATGATGATTTGTATTAATATTCGTTTTTGTAAGTTGATTATTAACATACTGTACCGACCAAGGTAAGTCGCATATACTTCCACTATGACAACAATCAAACAATAAAAATAACCCGCAATTTACGTCTTTTATTATTGAATATATGTCATCATCTAATATCACGCCATTTGTTTGGAAATCGTTAGGAATTAAGACACTGTCGATATTATCTTTTTCATCATTTGACCTGTCACGACGAATTGAACCATGTCCGCTATAATGAAACCATAATTCGTCATCATTCTGTTTATTTAATACAAATTCTTCCAAATATCGTATAATATTTTTCTTTGTCGGATACAAATCCCTATTATTAGTATCATCTCGTAATACTATGATATTTTTATCTTCATATCTCAATTCATTTATTAGCATATCACGCATTCGAAGAACATCATCAATACATCCTGTTAATTCGGAATCCTCAATTCCTTCATAGTTTATACCTATTAATAACGCAAACTTCATATTAACATAATTATAGAAAATATGTTTTACAAAACAAATGATACAAATGAAATCTCACAACATAATTTATAACCCCATTGTATATAAATGGAAAAGTCAGTTTCGACTATTAGTAATATACAAGTTCCATCAGAACAAATTTTCAAAGTACATTATTTGGATTCAAGTAAGACTGAGAATAAGATTGTCGTCTTTTCCAATAGCAATGAGTCGGTTAATTTAAATGAAATGTTTAGCGAAGAAGACATCGTAAATATTGAACTAAATAAGATTGACGTGGTGTTCTCGTCACAACAAATTTACAAAGATGATACAGTTCGGACTATAAAGAAGAAAATTATAACAGAAATAGGTAAAAATGTAATTTCGTATCCAGAATTGTACCTTTTCTCAAAAATAAAAACCGACCTATCTCTTTTTCAAATCTATAATTATGTTACTCATGATGATAAGGTTCCACTTGATTCTGTTATGTTAGGACAACTTTTACAAAATTTAGGTGTCAATGATAAATCGATTATTGATAAGATACCCGTCCAAGATGTTTATACATACAATGATTTAACTACATTCTTATCATCGTTAGAAAACGAACAAGAAATATGGCTACCTATAGGTCCCCGATTTACAGATAATAAGGTAGAATTGTTATTTCAAGCAAACCCATACAATATAATTAATGCGGATAACAACCCATTTCAACATTCAAGTAACAATCCATTAGTATCTTTTGAGAACAATGTATTACTGTCATATGGGGATTTAATACACAATACCATATATGCTACTTCCGTATCCGATGTGATTCAGTACGCAAAACGAATTCAATTAGACGATGAATATGTCATCCCATTATATTTCCCATTATTAGGAAAAAGTGATATATTTACTGGAAATGACATAATTGAGAAAAAACAACTATTATTAGCAGATAATGAGAAACTATACGATAAGAGTTTTCAAAAAATAGAAGAAAATATACAGACTGTGTATCAAGTATATAATAATGGTTCTCGTGATGATATTAAATATTCTCAAAATGGTATACAATATATCAATTTCACTATTCACCCATCTACCAAAGTAAAATTACCTCTTGATGTATTATTCAAAATTATGCATTCAACCAAGGATATACCCTTTATTAAATATAACCCGGGTGCTCGTTTTGAAAAAATGTATCGTGCGTATACTGAAGATATTACCAGAATAGGACAACAAGTTCCATTTTTATCGAAAGGTGAAATTATGAACTATTCTAAAAATATAGGCAAATCGCTTCAAATATCAATGGTTGTACGAGGAAATATGAAAGGTAAAATATTTGATGTCATTATTAGTATAAACCAAAATGGAGATGTGAATGTTATGTCGGATTTTTATTCAAAGGAATTAGAACTACCCAGGAGTATAGCGGTATTCTCATTGCCATCTATACCTGAACTGGAAGAGTATTTATATAATATTGTGAATGATACGGTGAATACATTAAATCAAAATCTACATGAATTGGGTTATAAATTACAACCATTTATCAATCTTAAACATAAAAATATTGAAATTATAAATATTAACTATAAAATATGGACACCATTAACGGAAGATGTAAAACTGAATGACGCATCTCCATGCTTAACCAGTATGTTCGAAATAAAAGAATCCGATACAAATAATTTACAAATGAATTTTAAACGTGTAAATAACTATACACAAATGAACGCAATAAATACCATGATTACCGAAGTATATAAGAGAACGAATAGTGAAAAAGATGTCATTAATTCACTCGTATTGAATTATAATTTTACCGAACAAGAAGCCCTTTTAGAATTTACCAAATATTTAAATAATTTTACAAGAATTAACGGTCAATATGTAAATAAGAACATAGATATTGTTGAAAATCCCGGGTTTTCTGTGAATATGGGTAAACTACAAACTGGGTTGATTTTACATATAGAGGTTACTCAAATTACAAATATACGATATATTGAATTATTGTTTCTTTATTTTGATAGTTTTTTACGTATATCACAAAAAATTGGAATAAATGGTGTATCGAAGACAAAAATAAATCAACTATGTTCTGGAAAATATGATACTGTCAAAGAACCCACGATTGAGAACCTTATTATACCTTCCAATAAATCGGTTAGTCCTATTTCACAGAATGATAATTTATTAGGCAAAGATGACGATGACGATGCGGATGACGATGATGATGATGATGATGATGATGATGATGATGATGGATTTTTGTATATGGATGATGATGATGATATGGAAGACGATGATGATGACGATATGGAAGGAGGTGCTAAAAAATCAAAGGTAAAAAAGTTAGACCCCAGAAAATATATGTTTGACAAATTGAAGTTGTTAGAACCGGAACTTATCATGTCAAAAGAAATGGGGCATTATAAAGCTTATTCAAGGGCATGCCCGTCTAATGTATTGAGGCAACCTGTTATACTTACAAATGATGAAAAAACGCAAATCGACCGTAATAATCGTAAAGGTTATGGATATGCTCTACGTTATGGTGCTGATAAAGAAAACCCACACTGGTTTATATGTCCTCGTTATTGGTGTCTGGAAACAAATAAACCATTAACTAAAAAAGACGTTGATTCTGGTGTATGTTCTGGTGAAATACATGAATTTACTGACCCACGATATCATGTCGATAAGAATGGAAATTACGTTCATCATTCACCCGGATTTTTACCGGATGAAACCCATCCAAAAAATGGAGTACCATGCTGTTTTAGTAAACAATGGGAATCATCGCAACTTGAAACACGTAGACAAAAATGGGGTGTCGGTCAAAATGACATTGATATACCACAAGGAACCAATTGGAAAGAAGTTATTGATGGGGAAGATACTGAACTTACTGGAAATGTTGAAATAAAACAACACAAAACAGATAAATCGTTGAAAAGTTTAAAACAAGCACCCGACGATATTACGACAATACGATACTTTTCGAAATTATCATTTTTTGAAAAAGAAGGTATATGGGTTTTTCTACCTCGTTCCGTCCAATTATTCTTAGATGTAAACTATCAATCCATGACATCTATGGAAAATCCACAAAAATTAAAAGAGAACCAACGAGCCTATTTATTATATACAGTAGAACGTAAATATCACCAATCTTTTATAGGATGTATCGCACGAACATACGCAGATATGAATGAATATAACGCAAAAAAACTGCCAGTCCCTACCATATCTGAAATGCGAAACATAATTGCGGATTCTATTACATTGGATATGTTTTTACAATATCATAATGGGTCATTAACATCTACATTCCAACCCAAAAATAGACGCGTAAAAGATGACTTTTTAAACGAACATTATGACAGTATTTTTTACAAATCACTCGATGATAGCATACCCACACAAATGGACTTTTACGAACATACTGTTGCTTCGTTTGCGAAATTTTTGGAATATCTACGTGATGACGATTCATGGATAGATTATGTATATTTATGGGACATTGTTACATCACCTAACCCCAAATTATTCCCAAATGGACTTAATCTTGTTATTTTAAGTGTTACGGACAATGACATTACTGATAATGTGGAACTTATATGTCCGACAAACTCATATATCTCAAAAATACACGATAAAAATAAGAATACCCTTATTTTGGTAGAGCAAGAAAACTATTATGGGATTGTTTCAGTATATGATAACACGGATGATAATAATACTGTGAAACGTATATCAACATTTGGTAATAAGGAGAATCTTCCTGAACTACGTAAAACATTGAAGAAAATTCAAAATACACAAAACAAATATTGTAAACCATTACCCAGTATGCCAAAAGAGTATAAATATAAACAAAACATCATAGCTGGAACAATATATGACATTTTACAAAAATATCAATATGTGGTTGATTATCAAGTATCTAATTATAGAGGTAAAATTATCGGATTAGTTGTACGTATATCAGACGCAAATACGAATAGTGTATTTATACCGTGTCTTCCATCTTCAGTTTTACCCGATATTCCTATCCAATATATGGATAATATTCAATGGATGGACTATGTTACTACCAGAGATATGTTATTTCAGATACAAGATAATACACAAAACGAGGTATTATGCAAACCATTATTAAAAGTGGTAGAAGATGGGCTTATTGTCGGTATTTTAACTGAAACTAATCAGGTTTTACAAGTTAATCCTCCTATTAATAATGATGTAGATGATGGTATTGATATTATCAAAGTGAAAGGGTATGTGGATGATGGATATTTTGAAGCAGATAAAACGATACAAACAAGTAGTTCTGAAGATACTCAGCGAAATGATGTTGTTCGAAACATCCGTCTGGAAACACAATTCTATTCCTCGTTCAAAACAACGATACGAATATTGTTGAATGACCCACTATATTCAACATTAAAAGAAAAAATTATTACAATCTTAAATGATAATCGCTACTTATATCGTATTAAACTCCAAAAATTAGAGATACTTCTCAAATATCTTTTACGTAATACTGTGTCGTTTAATGAGATTGACGAAGACGTATTAAAGAATATGGACGATGTTAGCATTTGTACGGATAATAACCGGGATAAACCTTACTGTATTGTTAAAAATAATAACAAACGCCTTATTATTCCCAGTAAAAACCTTATGAGTGGAATTGACAATGAAAAATTCTATTTTGGACGAATCGCAGATGAGCTTTTACGTTACAGACGAGTACGTTTATTTATGTTAGAACCCAAAAAATACTTGAATATAGGTACGGTAGATTACAATGTAAATACAAACGAGGTTATTTTGTTGCAATCTGTATTAACAGATGAATACTGGGATAATCTTGAACCTTTTTATACGAATAAATATATTCGTAATCTGAATGTTGACAATGCTGAACCCGCAATTACACAAAAATATTCATCTGAAATAACGCTTTCCCAACAAGAAGACACCGATGAAACTGGAGATGAAAAGTCTATATTGGGACAATGTGTAAAACAAGAATTAAATGAAGTGATTGGTAACAGTCAAAGTAAATGGAAACAGATTTTTCCAGCGGATTCTAAAGAAACTATATATCAATGTTCTCATACATGTAGTTACTTTTTAATACAGATGATATATCAAACCCATTATGAAACAGAAATCGCGATTAGTGTTCTCAAAAAACGGTTAATTCAACTATATAGCAAATATGTAGAGAGCCATAAATCCAAAGTGTACGATATATTACGTAAACAAAATGGTAAGTCAACTATGACAAATAAAGTCATTCAAAATAAACTTACTATGGAAGATTTGATTATGAGTGAAGAATATTATTTGACAACTCTGGATATGTGGATGTTAGCATCTGATTTGAAATTGCCGATTATGTTGTTTTCGCAATCTCCTCTTGAAAATCTCAACCTGAAAGTGGATTGGGTAATATTCGGCGGGAATCCATTGAAAGACCGTTTCTTTTTTGTTCGAAGTCCAGCCACTTCTAAAAAATGCCCTGAATATCGGGTGGTTACTCCTCAACGTCCATTATACGATTTGGAAGGATTTGGAGATTTATTAAAAAATCCAGAAAATTATATTGATAACAATATGGATTTTGAAAGTTATTTGGACCAAGTTTCTTTGGTTTTTGGTACCGATAATCAATAAAAATATTATCCAGAAGTATTGTGACACGTAACAAGTGTATATTTGGTTACTATGGGTGTTACATGTCTTTGTATACACAAATACATGTATATAATTCGGGTGAATAATATATGATAATATAACGTTATTGTAACTCATTGTAAATCTTAACAGGTATTATATCAAGTTAAAAGCCTATTTCATAATGAGATACGCTCACACCTATTGCTATGCCTCCATTTTTACCATCTGATGTTCCCGTAAATCGTCCGGTTGAATCTCCGCCGCCACCATAACCATCTGCGTTACCACCTCCATGATTTCCATTGGCAAAACCACTCTGCGTCGCAGCATCACCTCCTCCTCCACCACCACCAGCCCAGGATCTTCCTAACAAATCTATTGATGAGCCACCATCTCCACCCTCCCTATTATGTTCACCGTGCATTATATCACCTGCACCTCCAGCACCACCTCCACCACCTCCAGACCATCCATAACCGGTTGAATTTCCACCTTTGTTTCGGTATATTTGCATATTATGTATCGAAAAATTGGTGGTTGATGTAATTGAGGTAGATTCCCCCAATCTGTAACCCGTTCCATTAAGAGAATCAGCGTTGAAGCTTGACCATATGTCGTTCCCGCTTGGCGCAGCACCAGCTGTGCTACCCTCAGCGGTACTTGCGGTTTCATTATTATATCTTCCATGAGCACCACCCTTCGCGGTAATAGAGTAGTGGGTAGCATAGTTATTAGCAAAAAACTGCGTATCTCCACCATCGTAAGCATTATACCCTGCAAGAGACCGAGTCCATGACGTCTGTCCGTCCCCTCCCGACCCAATATCCATTCTATAGGTAATGAGACCGGGGTGCGGGTATAACGTACCGAAAACTACTGCTCCACCTCCGCCACCGCCAGGACCGCCACTACCATAACCCTCAAAATCCGCCATTTTACCTCCACCTCCGCCACCAACTATCACAATCTGAATTGGGAGGACACTGGTTACTAAGGTTCTATATTTTGCCGCACCGCTACTATCATACATACACATATAAATATATATAGCACCACTACTATTATTAAAACGCGCACACTTATAACCATCATCATTCCATGTCTCTGTTTGCGCTGAAACACTTATCCGAGCTTGTTTCTTTAACTTCGTACTATCACTAAACGCATGATCAAATGATATTTGGTTGCTTCCAAACCCGGTGTATGTTCCACTCGTTATAGTACCTCTCGACGAGCCATGATAGTCATGATGTGTTGCGGGTGATATCAGAGTTGCTAGATCAGTCCCGTTTTTTGTAAAACCTGACGATTTAACGGAACTACTAGAAAGGGTAAGGGTTGTATCATATAATGATGTTATACTGTTTCCTTGATAATTGAATCCATTGGGGTCATAAGGCATAAGTGATAAATATATATATATATTATTCGTATAATATATTTTTATTTGTATTACACATTTTGAACCAGAACTACTCATACTAAAATAAAAAATAATATTTACAACTATATTATTTTTTATACAACTAATCGCTTAAAATCCAGCATCATAACCATCATCACATACGCCCATGTCACTATTTTTAATCGCATCTAAATTATTTTTAATTGTCACATTGTTCTTAGAACATACTTCACTGCTATCTTCCAATGAACCAAACATTTTTTCTATTTCTTTATCATTATCTTTCTTCATTACATCCGCGGTTGGTATATTCTTCATTTGTTCCATATCCAAAACTACTTGGAATGAGCCAGTACCAAATACACCCATTTGTCCCATCATCACGTTTGCTGACACTCCACGCATGTGGTCGAAATCAGCATGTCGTGAAGCGTTCAACAATACCTCCGTGTGAACTTCAAATGTAGATTTTGAAATAGGTCCAATATCATCATTCAAAATGCCCGAACGGAAGATGGAAACCATATTCTCAGTGGATGTCATACGGTCACAAAGAAGACTGAGATGATGGTAGTTAATATAGACACCACTAAACTCCATGACCTCAACAAACTCGTTGTAGATGATTTGTCTGGCGGCTTCAATACCTAAAACACTGAATGCTTCCTTAATATCGTTACCAAATGTTCTATTGGAATCAATGAAATCCAATGCCAATGTTTCCATTAAATTACTTCCTGTTGTATCCATAATCCAAATGTCCTTGTGAACGTAGTTACTATCCTCCTTGACTACAGAGTTTTGTAACTTTCTGGGTAACACATTAGTGACACCATTTATACCACGAAGAACGATATTATTTAATAGATTGTCTTGGAAAATGCGCAGCATGTAAATATCATCAGATTGGTCTAATGTATCAGCAATGCCATTTAATGGTTTCTTTCCCTTGAGGATTTTCTCATTGAGACGGATACGGAAAACCAGATTGTCTGAATTGTAATCAGAATATACACAAGAAATCTCATCACCATGGCTATTTGTAATAGCAAAGTGAATATCATCCATAGTAATATTCTTATCAAGAAGGGTCTCAGTATCCATTTCAATACGGATAATCCATTTTGATTTGGGTGTTTCATTTTCATTATCACCATTACACTCATCAATCATTTCTTCAAATTCATAAAACTGTTCTAACATTGTAGAATCATCCATTATATTCGTAGATTTATCATTCGGGTCGAAACAAATCTGTACGGATTTTACTACATCCACCAGTTTGGTATGTTCTAACATGTTTGAATATTGATTTGCCTTATCCTGGTCTTGTTCGTCAACTTGGTTCAAGTAAACAGTTAATGAAGGATGCTTAGGGTTTTTAGTAAGACGTAATATCTCTTCAATACGCGGCACACCACGAGTTACATTCGACTTAGATGCTACACCACTTAAATGGAAAGTATTAAGAGTGAGTTGTGTAGTCGGTTCACCAATTGATTGACCCGCAATAACCCCTACCATTTCTCCTGGATGAACGATAGCCTGATTGTATTTCAATACGACATTTTCCAAAAGAATGACTAACGCATTACGATGGAATCTCTTATTAATAAGCAAATCCTTAGGAGTTAAGTAGAAGAAATATAGGATTTCAAAAAGAGGGCTTGGAGCAACATATCCGAATTTAAGCTTGTTGAAATACTCTTCAATCAACTCAAATGCCTCAAGAGGAGTAATATCCACAATTGTGTTAGAATTCAATTGAAGTTGTCCTTGGATATTAGCAATTGTATTCTGAAAAGCAACAGGAACATTGACCCCATTATCATTTTTATTTTTAAATACTGATTTTACTACGTCATCGCGATTTTTAATTGTCTTTTCAATATATGCCTTACATTTATCCTTTGTTTCTTTTGCCTGCTTTCGTGTTCTTGTAGCAGCTCCCTTGGCGAATACCTTATTTATTTCTGTCTTCTGGTCGTTAGACCCAACAATATCGTAGTGAAGATAGATTTCTTCCAAAGTCATACCGACAATTGGAATTATTTGGTTTTCAACCTTAGTAGATTCAAATCCATCATCACCATAGGCGAATTGGATGATTTTGCCCTTGTTATTACGAACGGTCATATCATATTCTACCTTTAAATCTTCCAGACCCTTGATTAATCTTCTTTGGATATAACCAGTCTGAGAAGTCTTTACCGCAGTATCAATAAGACCAATACGACCACCCATCGCATGGAAGAACAATTCGGGTGCTGTCAATCCAGAAATATAGGAATTCTCAATGAAACCACGAGCGCCTGGAGAATCGTCATACTTATTGAAATGCGGGAGAGTACGGTTTTCAAAACCATATGGAATACGCTTTCCATCAACATTGGTCTGACCCAAACAAGAAATCATCTGAGAAATGTTGATGAGAGTACCCTTTGAACCTGAGTTGACAATCATCACGAAACGGTTGTCTTTGGCAAGAGATTTACGACTGATTTTACCAGCTTGTTCGGTTGCCTTATTCAGGATGTTATTCACACTGGTTTCAAATTGTGCGTTGTTTGTATGAGAAGTATTATTTTCAAAAGTTCCCTTATGAACTTTCTCAATGAGGGATTGGACTTCTTGTTTTTGTTTTGCGATTTCGTGAATAATAGAGTCTTGTGTTTTTCTATTAGCAACCAAATCACTAATTCCTACACTAAATGCGCTTGACTTCATGTATTCTGTGATAACGTTTTGAAGGTCATCAATGAAATTACAAGCAGACATATTTCCAAAATCGTTGAACGTTCTGTGAATAATACCTTTTGTGGAAGAACCTAATACAGACTTCTCAATTTGTCCGCGAATATACTTTCCATTGCGGATTTCCAACACGTTATTTGATGTCGCATATTCTTCATCTTCATCCCACAACTTTGTCTTGAACTTCAATGTTAATGGAGCCATAATCTGACTTAGAACATCGAAATTTTTGATTTTTCCGCTGTTATTTTCGCTTAATTCGCGAAGTGCCGCCGTATCTACCTTTGAATACATCATCAGTAAATTCATCACATCACGAGGCGTGAATGAAATGTTCGGGCGGGTAAAACGATAAGACCCTAACAAAGAGTCTTGATAAATACCGATAATCGGCGAGTTTGAAGCAGGACTTATTACTTGATATGGAATCGCTGCTAAATGCCTTAATTCTGTTTCTGCCAACACATTTTGTGGGGCATGCATATTCATCTCCATTGTTTTTTGACAGCATATATGCAGTCAAAACCCCCAAAGTCTCCTAAGGGGACGGACTATACCTTGTGCCTTATCCGGTTGATTAAACCTTCATTTAAGACCCGTAACCGTCTAGTCTCTGAACCTTCTCCATATCCTATCATAGCGGACTTAGGAGCTTGGCTGCGGATTGCCTAATCCCCAGACATTATTACCATTGGGTTCGGCAATTAACCGAGTTCCCCCATTATGTTTCCATTATGGGGTGGTAGTCTGGGGCTCTAAAGGGTTTCCCGTTATCAATTTGGCTACGTTGCCACTCTTTTAAATCTAATATAAATTTTTTCGCTCGTTCTTTTATTTCATCTATTGGTTCGTGTTTTCCTACAAAATTTGTTCGTTTTTTATCAATGACTATACGGATATATTCAGTGTTATTCGTATAGTTTTTGATAACCCGAATATATTTATCAATATCATCGTCTACTATTACTACATCTTTGAATAGGTCATATTTTTTTGTCAAATGTTGTTTCTGAGTTAGTTTCATCATTTTCTCTCGATGTTCTTCATTATCAAGAGCTGATTTTAGCCGTTCAGAAATCAACTGTTTTGTATAGTCACTTTTCGGTTGAGGTTTTGAAATTCTGGGAGGAGCATCTAATCTCCAAATAAATTTACCCTGATTATTTCTTGTTCCTTTACCACCATCGGTTAGATTATAGCCATTTGGATATTTTGAATCATATTCAATGATAAAGTGTTTTTCTTGTTCGTTTAAATCATTCACTTCGCAGGTATGAATTAATTCACAAGTAAAACTATCTTGACCGTTT
>Ga0136655_1000211_pt1 | contig 26430 bp, 35 predicted proteins | sample CPBDNA_2_FD_94863 | JGI IMG/M metagenome (GOLD analysis project Ga0136655, IMG submission 94863) | Freshwater to marine salinity gradient microbial communities from Chesapeake Bay, USA - CPBay_Spr_15_0.8_DNA (version 2) | ecosystem: Environmental > Aquatic > Marine > Coastal | place: USA... | reverse complement strand
CCCAGTTGACACGAGACCCGTAAAAGTTCCATTTCCTGTAGCGTCTATGGATGCTTTAATAACATCACCGGATTTTATTTCCAATGGCCCAGTTGACACGAGACCCGTAAAAGTTCCTTTTCCATCATTATCAATGTTTGCAGTTATGGTGCCAATTATGGTGCTAATTATTTGCAACGAGTCTGCTTTGAATGGTGCGTTAAGTGCGAGATAAGGATTAGTAGTGTCCATATTCCCTTCCAGGAAATGCATCGATCCAAGTATAGGTCCTAATCGGAAAATATTACTTTTACTTTCAGGTTCAGTTTTATTTAAATCAGATTCACTTCCAGTACCGATAAAAATGTTATTCTGACCCATTGTATTTAGCCCGGAACAAAAGCCAAGATAAACATTACCGGAACCTATACTATTTTGTCCTGTAAAGGAACCTAAAAATACATTTTTACAATGATATCCATCACTCAAAAATGTACCGGTAGATTCACCAATACAAACATTTTGATCAGCTGTGGCGGATCGAAAACCGGATTCGAAACCGATATAAACATTTCTATTATCTCTGGCTACTTGACTGCCAGAATATTGACCAATATGAACAAATTCACCACGTCCAAATTCTCCAGAATTTTGACCAATATTGACACTTATTTGATTAGCAATATCGGTACGATCTTCGTCTAAATTTTTTCTAAGAGTTCGAACGGTTGTTGCGAAAGTCGAATTTATTTTACCAAGAACCATTATATATAATAACTTAAAGAAGGTTTAATTATAAATTAACGTGAATAAGGAACAAAATAATGGAAAATATATCAAAGAAAATAATTACATTCATAGAAATTACAGGAAAAGAAAAATGTAAAACAATGTTAACAACCTTACAAGAAGAAGGATTGATAGACAAAGAAATAAATATAATGGAACGTATAGAAAATGAATTTGTAAAAAAGGAAGTGAAACAATGTGAAGCAATGATTTATAATGGTAAAAGAAGATGTGAACTAGACACACAAGATAATTCATGTTATTGTAAACGTCATAAAAGATATAATAAAGATTATAGTAATGCAAATCCCGAAAGTAAAGTGTATCAATGTATAATGAAAACATCAGATGGGAATAGATGTTGTAAGACAGTAAAAGAAGAAAATAGTATATGTTATATTCATAAACTACAAAGTAAATTTTCTAAACCAAAAAGTATAAAATATCGATGTATATACAATACAGAATTCACAGAAGAAGAAGAAGAAGAAGATAATGTACAATGTTCACGGCCAGTAAAGAATGGAACATGGTTTTGTGGATATCACAAGAGATATCAAGTACTTGCATGTGAAATGTACAAATCCACATCACATTCAGATTATATAGAAAAAATAGAAGAAAATAAAATAAAAAGAGATGAATATGTAGATGAAAATATAAAAAGAGTTATTACATGAATTTTTTTTTTAACACAGGGAATTTTGGAAACATATCCATTGGGAAAATAAACATTTTATAAATATCGTTCAGATAATCACAAGGAATATTATAAAAAGAAAACAAATTACGAGTCACGTCGATATCATCATTTACAATTTGAGAAAGAGCTATTGTCCTAAAAAAAGAAAGAGAAGTAGCATTTTGTATATGTGTAGAATTGATAATATTTCGTAGATATTTCCGTCTTTGATACATAGTTGACAATTTAGTCCAAATTGAACCAAATCGAATATGATCATTTGCATTATATTTTTTATTAGATATACAAATAGGAAATAATGATGATAATACACAATAAGAATCTTGTGTAAGAGTATATAATAAGTTATTATGTTTAAAAAAAGAAGAATGGTGATATATATCAGCTAATGACATACTATTCACAATATCGATACAAACTTCCGGACTTGTGTCCCAATCAATATAATTTTCTTGAATTATTATTGGTATTGTCCCAGCATCGAAAGAAAAATATACCATTTTCTGTGATAGTGAAATTTTCAATTTAAACAATGTTTCATAAACCTGAAATAAACTTAGATTAATGTCTTTATATGAAACGATATCCATATTTAAAATATTATTAATGATACTTCGAACATCTCCATTATAATTTGAAATATATTTTTTCAAATTATTGATATCAACATCAATATTTTCATTATCTATGATTTGAAGACATTTAGAAAACAACATTTTATTGGATGGAATATTAATTTTGATATGTTCACAATGGTTAATTAAATCAGAAACTTTATTCAAACTATATGAATTAGTGATGAAAATAACTTTAATATTGTAAATTTTACATTTTTTATCAACCCAAGATAGTAGAGTTGACATGCAAATTTGTTCACCATTAGAACCGGAATCTAATTCATCGATGATAATTATTTTAGAATTTGAAAATTTAATTTTATCGTACAAATCATTGAGTTCTTTTTTAGTTCTTTTACAAGATGCGTCACAATGTATATATCGTATATTATTTACATTACACATTAATTTAGCTAATGTAGTTTTACCAGAACCAGGAACGCCACTAATCATAAATCCAGTTTCATTATTAGTCTTGTTTATCCAACTTTTGAATATTTTGATATTTTGTTTATTATCCATAAAATCATTTAGATTTTTGGGAGCATACACATCACATAACAAATCAGAAGAATATGAATGATTTATATTGTTAATATATTTATCTGGGAAGAAATAGTCAAGAATATCCATAAAATGATGATATTATGTTAATTTTATTTCTTAAACATACAATATATAAAATAGAATATACAAATGTATATAAATGAATTATAATACAAAGAGAATCTTAGATATCGATACAATAGAACAAAAAACGGAAAAATGGTATAAACAAAGATACGAAATGATAACAGCAAGTGATATAGCAGCCATATTGAATATATCACCGTTTATGTCAAGAAAAAGATTACTAAAACAAAAAACAAAAGATTACAATATAGAAGAAAATAATAAAACAAATAATTTTTTAACAAGACATGGTAATAAATATGAACACGAAGCCCTTTTAAAATATGAAACCGAAAGTGGTGAAAAATGTTACGAAACTGGATTGTATCAACATGGTACATATAAATGGTTAGGGGCATCACCGGATGGAATAACGTACAATGGTAAATTAATAGAGATAAAATGTCCTCTGAAACGAGAAATAAAACATGAAATTCCAAATTACTATTATCCACAAGTTCAAATACAGATGGAAGTTTGTAATATAGACGAATGTATATTCATCCAATACAAACCTTCCATGAATGCAAAAGATTGTGAATTTGATATATTAGAGATAAAAAGAGATAGAGAATGGTTCGAGAAAACATTTCCAATATTACAGGAATTTTGGAATGAAGTTTTATATAATCGTGAAACAAAAAAAGATAATATAATTGATCTGAGTGAAATAGACATATCAAAACATAAAAATAAAAACGCAATATATTTATTTGATGATTAAACAAATTACTTGGAATAAAATATATTAGATAATATATAAAACTATGGGGGTTGCATTTAAGCTGAACAAAATAGATCGTAAACATTTGATGAAAATTATAATGATAGTTTCAATAGTGTTACTTATATTCTCGGGTATATATTGTTATAATAAAATGGAAGGTTTCGAAGGAACTGAAGATTTTAGAATGAGGTGTAAAATGGGCAACAAAGCAGCGAGAAGAAGATGTAGAATACGTCGCCGTAAAGCAAGAAGTGATCATAAACGAGGTAAACGCATAGTTGGGAAACTGTTATGTAATAAATTAAGTACGGATATAGGAAATCCTGGAGAAATGCTTTGTAATAACAAAAGAACTAAACATTTATGTCCTGCAACTTGTAGAAAAATTAAATCGGGTCTTAAGAGTCTACGTACAGCGGGCATCGGGAAACAAGTGCAAAAAAAACCTGAAAAATACGAAAATGAAGAAGATTTTGAAGACGATTCGGAAGAAGAAGATTTTGAAGACGAAGAAGAAGATTTTGAAGAAGAAGATGAAGAAGAAGATTTTGAAGAAGAAGATGAAGAAGAAGATTTTGAAGATGAAGAAGATTTTGAAGACGAATCGGAAGAAGAAGATTTTGAAGACGAATCGGAAGAAGAAGATTTTGAAGACGATGAAGAAGATTATGAAAATCAAATTTGAAATTCCAAAAAAAATATTATTTAATATATAATACGATGGCGGTTTCGTTCAAGTTAAACAAAATTAATAAAAAACATCTTTCAAACATTGTTATAGTGACGGCGTTAATTTCACTTGTCTTATTTAGTGTATATTGTTTCAAGGGCATGGAAAATTTTGAAGATACCGAAGACTTTAGAAGGAAAAGATTTAACCCTAGAAAGAGATTCCGCAACTCACGTAAAATGGAAAAAAGAGTTGTAGGGAAAATGTTATGTAGAAAATTAAATAACCATCCAAAAAATCCAGGAGAGATGATGTGTTTGAACAAAAAAACATCTGGATTATGTTCCAGGAAATGTAAAAGAATACTAAGAAATTTTAAATACAGATTAAACAATACAGATAAAAAACCAAATGGATTCCGGGGGAAATGGCAGGGTATGAAGGAAAAATTCGAAGATGAATCCGAAGACGAAGAAGATTTTGAAGATGAAGAAGAAGATTTTGAAGATGAAGAAGAAGATTTTGAAGATGAAGAAGATTTTGAAGATGAAGAAGAAGATTTTGAAGATGAAGAAGAAGATTTTGAAGATGAAAACTAAATAACATAAAGAACATCAAATATGATAATATAATAATAAAATGAAGATAATCAAAATTCTTAGTATATTATTGAGTATTCACGTTTTATCTTTCATATTACAATATATATATCAAAAAATATGTTTTCCAATCACATTATCTGGATTTTTAAGTATATTATTCATACATGAAAATGATATATGTATGAATATACGACAGACGTCACATTTGTTACAAAATATTGTAAGTAATACAATTATACAAAGTTTTGTAGCAAGTATAAGTATTTTAATAAGTTATATGTCTAATTTATTAGATAAAAATAAAACCGATGATAAGAAGTAATGGATGTACAATATATGCAAGAGCATTTCATAAAAGATAGTTATGTGTTTTATATCGATTCTTCAAATCGAAACAGAATAACAAATCCACATCCGAATGAACATGCAATTATGTTTGATGAACCATTTACAAATGTATTTGGAATCGAGTTATTAGATGCACACGTACCCACTGGTGAATATATGATTAATGAAAGAAACAATACAATAGTAATTGCTATTTTAGAAGAAAATGAACAATTAAACATGTCGGAATTAGATTGGAAAATATGTACAATAAGTGTTGGAAATTATTCATTAAACAACGATTTGATCGATGTAATACAAACCGGTATAAACGAAGGTATTGACAGTGTAAATAAAGTAGTTATTAGTTATCTATCGGAAGATGATCCAACAAAGATGATGAAATTCAAATTTAGTTCCGCATCACATGAATTTATATTTGATATGCGAAAAAGTACAATGAATACATTTCTAGGTTTTGATGAATATGCACAAGAAGATAATAATGATCTGTATGAAACGGTGCATTTAACAACAAATTATGATGAAAACGAAGATATAAATTATCAATTATTCAAAAGTATCGAAAAACACATAATTTCTCCAAATATTATGTATCCACATAGTAGCAAATATATACTATTAAAATGCAAAGAAATTGAAGATCATATATTTAGAAGTCGTTCATTTCAACGTAACACTCCTGGTTTAGCAAAATTCAATTTATCGACACAAGGAGACGAAACTAATCAGCGTTTAGACTTTACAACTGTACCTGTTAAAGATTTCCATCCGATCGGTAAATTAACATATATGACATTACGTTTTGAGACTAGTGATGGTGAATTATACAATTTTAACGGATTAAATCATACACTAACATTTGTCATACGATTTTATATACAACCAAATGTGTTGAGGTTTGAATCTAGCAGACTAAACCCATATTACGATCCAAATTTTCAAAATTGGGCGAATAATAATATGTATAGACTTGACAATGAAATACAAGAAAATCAAGTTGATATGTATTCCGAATCCGATTCCGACTATTAAAATAATAATAATAAATATATATATATACAATGAACAGAGAGTTTTTGATAGATTTAATGGTAATTGAAGATGATGAGAATGCAACTGATATAAATAATCAAGTTAAGTTTTTAAATAGGGCTATCAAAGAAAATATATTGTCTAAAAGACCACAAGAATCTGGTTTTCAATCAGATGCGAAATCTTTATTAAATAGTTATAGAAATAGAAATCCTCGTTATAATGATAAAGAAAATATTAACAGAAATTCATTAGAATTTGAAAAGATTTATGAAAGATTATATGACACACACGTATTTCCTCATATAAAACCGGTTCCTATAACCGTGAAATCGGATGTCCGTAAAACAAAAATCGATTTGGCAAAACGCAAAGCAAAAATGGCTGGGAAAAAATACGTTCCAAAGTCGGTTGGTGTTAAAGGTGACAAAAAAGAATTAGCGATATTTAAATTATGGTTGAAAAATCTGAAAGAAGAAGAGCAAAAAAATAAATCAAGATCTAAAAGAATTGTTCAACAATATTCAACAAGACGACCAAAAATGATAACAATGTCTAGTGTACCAAAACCACGTTCAGAATTGGTTAGGAGAATTGCAAAACAACTAGTTGATAAAGCAAAAACAAGAAAAAAAGGAGAGAAAAGTGAATTGGAAAAAAGAAAAAATGAAATAAATAAATTGAAAATAGAAATCGAAGAGTTAAAAAAGGAACAACAAAGAATGTTTAGAAAAATGAAACATGACGAGAAAATGAAAGAATTATTCAACTATGATACTGCATTAAATAGAAACTACCCGGATTCTATGAATACACTTAGAAACGTTACTGGTCCATTTGCGAAACCAAAAAAACGTGGTTTAGTTAGATCGTAAATACATATTTGTTTGAATAATTAAATGGATATAGTCCGGTTGTATATTTGTACTTCTTATTATACTTATACTTATATAATTGTTTTGTTTTATAATTTTTAATATTATCTTTGATTCTAAAATCTATCAATGTAAATTTATTTGTTTTACTCTGGTCAACAATTGCAATATATTCGTATGAGTTTTTACTAATAAATACTGTATAAAACCATGTTATTTTATCTATTTGTTTACCATAATCTGTTTTTTTATACTGAATAGACTTGTTTGATTTTGATATTTTAGTTATAGTAATTTTTTTATCTTGTAAAAGTTTCGTTCGCAACCATTGTGTCGCGTTTACAAAATTTGGTTCTTCAAAATATTCCAGGGTTATTGATCTTTTGTAGAAATAAATCATAAAAAAAAATATCAAAAAAATCATTAATTCAATCATATATAAAATATATATTATAATATATCATGAAATATGCATTATTGTTTGGTATAAACTATACAAGAAGTCCACAAGCAAGACTTCGAGGTTGTATAAATGACGTAAACAATATGGCAGAATATCTGCGTGAAGATTTGAAATATAATAATGTGAAAGTTTACACTGATGAAAACAACATTCACGAAACAGGCATACAAAACATTATACATAAAATATATAAATTAGCCATTTTGTCTCATAGACAAAAAATTAATCAAGTATATCTACATTTCTCCGGACATGGTACAAGTACGTTTGATAAAAATAGGGATGAAAAAGACGGTAAAGATGAAGCTTTTGTGCCAAGTGATTATCAACGTAGAGGTGTCATTTCAGATGATCTTTTCAAAAGAATATTCAAAATTTTCAATGAAAATACAAAGGTAATTTGTATTTTTGATTGTTGTCATAGCGGAACTATAGCAGATCTTAAATATAAATGGGTGAGTGAGGATAGAAAAAGTATAGAGAACAATGATAGACCTTGTCGTTCAAATATAATAACAATTTCAGGCTGTAGAGATAATCAAACATCTGCAGACGCTTATAACGTAATGCATGAATATACATTCACAGGCGCACTTTCGTCATGTTTGTTAATGACATTAAAAGAAAATCAGAATGACACCATATTTGAAATAGTTGACAAAACAAGAAATCTCTTACAGTCGAAAAGATTTTCACAAAAACCTGAGTTGTGTTCAAGTTATATAATAGATCCGGATGAAAAATTATTCTAAATCAGGTCATAATATATATTATGACATCTAATAATCCTGTATATTGTTCTGTATCCATGTTGTATATTGCGAGTTTACAAGAATTGGTTTGAATATTATATACATGTGTATGTATACTAGATATATTTGTAGAAATGTTGGAAATAATTGAATCATATTGTTGAATTTCCGTGTTAGTAATATTTATAATACATTCATTATTAGTAAGCGGATAAGTCTCTGAATATTGTATTTGAATGATAAATCTTTTTGAATTAAAAACAATATCATTTGATGATGATGCATTAATTAATGTTGCATTATCAACTATATTATCTTCTATACCATTTTTTGTTATTTTAAAAACCATATATATTATAATATATATGAATCAACTTATCATCACTGGATTTTTTAGAGGGAATGTAAAAAATTCCGATATTTGTTTAGATTCACTTGATCGAGAGAACAACACCAAAGTCGATAAAATCCAGATCAACTCCTGGTTACGGAGATTGACTAGAAATCAATTGGGTTCAAATCCTGTTGGTGAAGAATTCCATGACATCTTTCCCTATTTAATATAACGGGTTAGATAGCTATTACACAAAAACGGTTGTTTTCAATAGTAAATAAAGGGGGGCTTATATATATGTCACTTTAAGACTCTTTGGATATTTTATCATAAATCCGAAGTAAGAACCAAGCCAAGTCACAGTTTTGAACTGATCAGAGCGGTAGTCTACGTTTCAAATGGATTTCTTTTCACTTCCGACCGATATATTAGAACATATCTATCATATAAAACATAAATCCGATTTTAAAGATGTATTATATGAAATTGAAAATATTCAACAATCCAAATATGAAGATTGTATATCTTTATTATATTGGTTTCGGCGTAATCTGTATGCGACATATGGCCGTTATGGATATTTCAAAATAATAACTGCTTTACGGAACGAAGGGTATTTAACGACATGTGATTTAATAAAAGCGATAAACGGATTTTATGAAAGTGACGATGTTATATATTATTTTTTAAATGAAAGTGAAGGGGAAGAAATTGAAATAAACGTAGAGAAAGATATACAAATATTTGAAAACAAAACAGACATTACGATGAACTTCATTCTGAAATTGTATGAGGATGAATTATATTATTCACGAAAATATTATCAAATTGCATCTAATATACATGATATACGTCAAAATATAGTACATAAAATATATAATGAATAATGTACTTGACACTGGTATAGAAAAATAGACACTTTATTTAACTGGAGTGAATCGACTCTTGATCTGACTGCGCTTTATATCCTCTTCTTCATTTGTTCACATGTATTCTATGCCAAATATTTTAAGAACATATAGGACATTCTTCACCAATTTTGATGTAATGTTTAATATATTCAGAAAATGTTTTCTTTCTTTTTGGACGACCAATATGAATTATAATTAGTGTACAATGTTTATATACACTTCGATCAAAATTTGTTTAAAATTTTAGGTAGATAATAATATATGGGACATATATTTTCAAAAATGAAACCAGGGAAAAATAATAATGATTCTGAACATGAACCTGAGTATGATAGATTTAATATACTTATAAAAGTTTTAATGCTAGAAAATGAACATTTGAAAAAAGAACTGAATGAAAAAATAATATCGATTAACATTGTGAAAAATAAATTAGAAAATTATATCAATCTTTCTAAAAATTTAGAAAATAGACTGAATTTGGAAAATTCTTTTTGGGATAATTGTGATTTAAAAGATTATGTTAAAGATGACCATAACGATTTCATTAATAGTCATTATCTTCATAATATAAATTAATTAAAGTTAATATTGTATAAATTGTTAAATGGATAGAGTAAAACAATTGGTTAATATTCAAACAGAGGCCTTATTACTGTTTGAAAAAAAAAATTCGGATTATGGCGATGCATTTTCACAACATGGTACGATTGGTGTTCTCGTAAGATTAGGTGATAAAATACAAAGGCTACAACATATTAGTTCAAATGAAATATCACTCATTGATGATGAAACGTTAAGGGATACTTTAATCGATCTACATAATTATTCAGCTATGGCTATTATGTTATTAGATGATCACAATTAGTTTAATTCGTTTATTATATGGATAAAAAAAGTAAAGAATACAAAAAAGCCAAAAAACTTGCCGATGAAAAATATTCTAAACCGTCTGCTTACAAGTCTGGTTACATTTCAAAATTATATAGAAAATTCGGAGGTAAATATAATATTGGTGTACAAAAACAACGTGGTTTAAACATATGGTTTGAAGATGAAAAATGGATTGACATAGAACAATTCGTTTTACATAACAAAGTTGAACCATGTGGATATAGTAAAATACCATTATGTCGTCCATTGAAAGGTAAATATGGTATTCATAAGTATAATATCAGTGAAATTAAAAATTCAATACAAACATTGAAACAAAAGAAACGTAAACAATATGTTATTGATTGGAATATGTTTCTTAAAGACTAAAATAATATATTCTAACAATGACTCATCATATCAGACACAACTTATATTTATCAAATATGCAGAAAGATAACGATGGAACAAGATTACTATGGTTGATGTTTACTTATAGATATTTGCAAAAAAAAGACAAACAAAATAATATTGAATATCCACAAATAGCTGAAATAATTAACATGAATGATGATGGATATGAAGTTAATTCCTAAATTTTATTAATTATGTTTATTATTGTATATGACAAATTTTATTTGTGTTACATATTGGTGGGGTAGAGGAAAAATATGTCGTAATTCAGCTTATGATTTTTCTTCTGGGAATGAAATTTATGTTGAACCATTACTTTATGAAGAATTAGCTGATAAATGGATCCAACAAATGAAAAATTTGAAATTGACGTATTATATCGAAGAAAAAAACGAATTCTCTTCAAAGAATTTATATCAAAAAGGAATTTCATATAAACCTAAATTCATAGAAAAATGTTTGAAAAAATTCAAATGTCCTATTGTTTATCTTGATATGGATATGAAAATACATAAATATCCATATTTATTTGACAATAATTTTTTCGATTGTATGTTATTCAATTGGAATATTGATACACGTTTTATTGATGATGTATATATGTTCACGTTAGAAACAAGTGGTGGATTGTTTTATTTCAATTATACATCACCTGCGATCAAAATGTTACAATTATGGTACCGTTATTTGAATCTTACTAAATACATTGGTAAAGCGGATGACAGGGTTTTTTCAATTTGTTTTAAAGAAAATAATATGTTAAATTGGAGCAAAACATATTGGTTACCAGGTGAATATTTTTATATTCCAGAATATTTTCATGGAAACCTCAATAATCGTAATATTGTTATTTCTCATCCAATGAGACTTACTAGTGAAACGAATGCTTCCAAACTCGGTTCATGTAATAATAGGATACCGGATAATTATAATAAATTGATTGGAAATGTAAAAAAAACGGTTTCGATTAATGAATTCTTTAATTATTATTTCGATAATGTCAAACAAAAACAACATTATCAGTTTCTTAATAAAGATCTTGTTTCTAAGAAAATAAAACATATTATCGATATTAAAGAACCTGATATTAAACTTCATAATTTAAAAAAAAAGATTGTATACTTTAATGACGTACTTTCACACACAGATATATTGAAATTATTTAATATAAATAAATGTACTTTAAAATCAAATATATTAAAAGGCAATAATATTATCGACTATGATATAATATTTAATAAAGATTATTCTATCTTATATTTCAAACCATCCATACTTTCTGTAAAAATATTAAATGATTTCTTTTCGTTTAAATATAAAAAAAATGTGTCGTATGTTCTTGGTTTGCGCTATAACTTTTACTAATTTTTATTATTATTTTATTAGGTGTCATAATTATGTTATGATTGATAAATGCGTGTTCTTGAATTGTTTAGTGGTACTGGTAGTTTTTCAAAGTCAATTAAAAAGAAAATCACGGATATAGAAGTCATTTCACTTGATATTCATCCGAAATACAATCCGACATATTGTACAAATATTCTAACATGGAACTTTCGTCAATATCCCCCAAAATATTTTGATATTATTTGGAGCAGTCCACCATGTACCGAATATTCCAGAGCAAAGACACGTTCTCAAAGAAATTTAAAACTTGCTGATAAAATTGTTAAAAGAACTCTTCAAATTATTAATTATCTTGCACCTACTTTTTTCTTTATAGAAAATCCTTTTGGATTATTAAGACAAAGAACGTTTATGAAACCGTATAATGAATTTCTAAATGAATGTTCGTATTGTATGTATGGTACTATGTACCGAAAACAAACGGATATATGGTCGAATGCTAAACTCAATTTAAAATGTTGCCGAGGTAATACAATATGTCATAGTAAACAAATGTATGGTAAACATTCACAGACTGCACAAGTAAGTGGACCATCATCAAATCCAACTCAAATCGGGACATCGATTGAAAATGCATATACAATACCTGTAAAATTAACTAATTCTATTTTAAAACAAATTATGTAAAGACTTAAAAGGAAAAATATTATTAATATATTAAATATGGATACAGATTTAAAATATATCAATAACATTTTAAAGGATAATTGGATATTACATGTAAAAAATAATAACTGTAATTGTATTACAAATTTTAAATTTACAAGATGTGTTTATAACGAGTGTTATGATGATTATGTCAAGGATTGTGTAACAATTTTAGCAGATAACGTTAATAATATACAACCAGAATCTTGATTTTTTTCACACTTATAAGTATATTATGACAGCACGTGTAGAAGTGGGAATTCCACAAAATAACTCAACATTACATACAATGATCAAAAGTGTAAATAAACTCAATCAATTAACTTCCAAAACAATACAATTTAAACAAAGCATTACATTTGTTTTTGTTTGTTTATTATCATTAATTGTTATATCAACTTCTATGTTAATGATAAGAAGAACGCAAAATCATTATAAAAACACAATTGCAAAAGTTGTTAAAGTAAAAAATGATAAATGTAATTTAATAAATAAAAATTCGACTTCAACAAATTATGGATGCATAATTACCTATGAATATAACGCAAATAAAAAGAAATTTACGAATACTGTTTATATGAATAGCCCAACGGATTTACCTAGAACCGTAGACATTCAATATAATAAAGAAAATCCAAATATAAGTAGAATCAAATCAAAGAAAGAAATTATAATAGGAACTTTGATTATATTAGTCTCTTTATTTTGTATAATAATCCATATTCCTAATTCGTTAAACCAACTAAGAACTAGTCATTATACCAAAAATGGATTCGTTGTAAAATTTTAATCAGGGTCTCGTTAAATGATTAAGCAAGCCTCTAAATTGATTTTCGGTTAAAATACGATGAGTATGTGGTAAGACCGGCTTTTTCGGATTATTATCTATCATCCATTTACGTAACGCTCTACTATCATATATCTGTTGATCAATTTTAATAAGATATTTCTGATCTTGAGGTTTAAATTTGTTAACGTTATTTAATGAAAACAGTTCCATAGCTTTCATATTGGTTTTTATGTTGGCATCTAAATGTGAACTAGCAGCATATGTTTTATTATTGTTGTTGTTGGTATATCTTCGTGGTACGTTGGGTAACATACGCAGAGAGACTGTATGCGGATGGTCTGGAGATTCACGTCGTCCAGATCTTTCCAGATTCCCGTGTTCGCCTATCGAATTTGCATGGTTATTTCTAGTATCTTGAATCTCACTCCATATATTTTCTAATGATCTTCTTGTCATAATATATATATATATATATATATATTAAAAATCTTACCGAATGACCCCTACAACAATGACATGATGGTGCAATATTGGTCGTTGATGTGATCATTCGATTGTATTTATTAATCACAGATACAAGGGGAGGATGGACTTTTACATCATATAATAGTTTTAACAAATTAACAGCACTTAAAACAGTGGTAATTATGCATAAATATAACTGATACAATGTTAACACAATATTGGAACACACAAAAAAGTCATGAGAAAATATATGGAGAAAAAACAATAGTGTTAATTGAAAAAGGAAGTTTTTATGAGTCATATTGTACAGAAACAAAAGGAAGTGCAAAAGAATTAGCAAGGATGTTGAACATGACATTAACAAAAACAAATAAAAATAAAGAATTGAGTGACAATAATCCATATATGGCTGGTTTTCCAACAGGTAATAAAAATAAACATATTGGTATTTTATCGGACAATGGATATACAGTTGTAATGATTGAACAAATATGGAACGAACAACATACAGAAATTAAAGAACGAAAAATCACCAGAGTAATTACACCGGGTACATATATAGAAGAACCACCTGACGAAGATATGTATAATATATGTTGTATATACATGCAGAAAATGGATAAGATAGGTATATGTACAATAGATGTAACAATCGGAAAAGTACTTTTAATAAGTTATAAATCAAAAGAAGATATAAATAGATATATTAGCACGTATTCGCCAAAAGAAATAATCGTGTTAAAAAATAGTAAAGTTGATAATAATATATCAACTCATGATACAATTGTTAGATATATTGAAGAAGAAAAAGAATATAGAGAAATTGAGTATCAAAATATGATATTCAATAAAGTATATGACACCTATCAAATGAATTTAGATAATAATGAAGAATTAAGAATAAGTTTTTCTTATTTATTAAATTTTATTTGGAAATGTCATCCAAGGGCGTTAGATAAATTAGAGTTACCAAAAATAAAAACAGATGAAAAAAATCTTATATTACATAATACAGCCATATCACAATTGAATTTAATAAGTAGTTCTAAAAGAGGCATTAACAGTTTGTTCGATGTAATCGACAAGACGGTAACATCAATGGGTAAACGGGAATTGAAGTTGAGAATGTTAACACCAATTACCAATGTCGAAGAATTAACCGAACGATATGATAATGTTGACCAAATGGTAGAATATATCGAAGAAATGAATAAATATATGAAGCGTATACCAGATTTGGAAAGAATATCAAAAAAAATGTATATGGGAATGATAACATTATTTGAATTTATAAACTTATATGAAACATATGAACATATGTTAACATTATTTGAATTTACAGATAAAACAAATATGAAATATACAAAGAGTTGTCGAAATAAAATAGAAAAAATAATAAAAGAATTTAAATCTATTTATAAATTTGACGAAAATTGTTTTCAAGAAAACGTAAATGAAGAATTATATACATGGAAAGAACGGATTAACGAAATAAAAGCGAATATCAACCAAATCTTATTAGACTATAGTAAAAAAATAAATAATTCAAATGATTGTGTTTTTCATTTAGATAGAAATGAAAAAGATGGATATTTTGTATATGGGACAGAGAAACGATGTTCTCAATTGAAAAAGTGTAATACAGAACAAATTACAATAAAAAAACAAAATTCAAATTATTGTAGATTTTCAACTACAGAATTATCTGAATTTTGTTTTTTAGTAACACAACTTGAACAAGATTATAACAAATTATTTAAAAATATTTTTATAATTGAATTAAAAGAACTTTACATTAAAAATATAAGCGATATAAATCTAATCAATGAAATTATTAAAGAATTAGATGTGACATTATCGATTGCAAAAATAACAAATGAATATGGATATTCAAGACCAATTATAAAAGAATCAAATAAGAGTTATATAAATGCAATTAATGTACGCCATCCAATAGTTGAAAGATTAGAACATTCCTGTAATTATATCGGAAATGATGTTAAATTTGATAATGAAACGAATGGAATGTTGTTGTACGGAGTGAATGGTTCGGGAAAAAGTACATATGGAAAAGGTATCGCATGTTGTTTAATAATGGCACAGATGGGTTGTTATGTACCAGCAACATATTTTGAATATAACCCATATCATCAATTATTCGTTAGAATCAACTCAGATGATAATATGTTCAAAAGTTTATCATCTTTTGGAGTAGAAATGATGGAATTGAAACAAATTATACAATGTGCGGATGAAAAATCAATTGTAATTGGAGATGAATTATGTAAAGGAACTGAAGATCTATCAGCAACATCGATTGTATCTGCTTCAATTAAATGGTTAATTGATAACAAAGTCGCATTTATATTTGCAACACATTTACATAAACTATTGAATTTAACCGACGAATTTACCAAAAATAAAAAATTGGTTATAAAACATTTGAAAGCAGAATTCAATACAAAATTAAATAAAATGGTCTATCATAGATCATTGGAAGAAGGAAGTGGAGATGAATTATACGGTGTAGAAATTGCAAGAAATATTTTACAATGTCCAGAATTAATAAACAATGCAATGGAAATTAGAAATAATATAACAGGTAGAACAAATAAAATCGTAAATTACAAAAAATCAAGATATAATAAAAAGTTAATTATGGACTGTTGTGTAAATTGTAAAACAACGCACAATTTACATACACACCATATAATAGAACAAAATGAATATGATAGGAATATACAAATAGTTGAAAATACCACGAAAAACCAAAAATCAAATTTGATGGTATTATGTCAAAAATGTCATGAAAAAATACATCATAATGAGTTGAAAGTAGAAGTTATTGATACAGGTGGTAAATGTGAGTATCTATTTACCTAACATTTTCATTTACCCAATCATCGGACATATCTTGTTGTCGTAAGGCGTCATCAATATAGTCGTCGAATTCATCCAAAATGGTTGTAAAACATAATATCCGATTTTCAAGGATTTCCAAATCATCATGTGCTAACATCTGATAAAGAGGTAGAATGGATAATGTTTGGTAGTGTAAATTTATAATATATTCTATGTTTTCAGAATATGTTTCATTATCCATGTATCCTTCATTTCTCATCGCTGTATATAATTTGATCATAGTAATGGGTTCGGAATATTGTAATTGCATATTCAAGAAAAAATTATGTAAACAATATATTTTTCGTAACTTATATTCATGATTATCAATCAATTCTTCATGAATATCTTTTAATTCAAGTTTATGTTTTAATGAAAAAATATGTGTAATGACATCTTCTGGTAAATGAAACATTATTTCTTAATCTGATTTAATTTATTCTCTGTTTTTTAAAGTGTCACCACAATGATCTGAATTTGCATAAAATGAAGATATTATTTCTTTTTTTTAACAATCGTGTTTTAATTTCCATCTACCAAGAACGACGGTATTTTTTGCACTTATTTGGAAAGAATTTAAATAAAACTTGATAAATGTAAACATTCTTATAATGTGTAATATATTTCTTTAAGTGATTATCTTATTATAATATTCGAGAATATTTTTGATACAGAATTGTTTTTATAACAATAATCGGGATATATATTCCAAAATTTGATTAATTCATCTGGTGACGCTGTTATCAAAGTTCCATTGTTCGGATTAATTGTTGCATGTAATATTCGTTCGCTGTGACCTTTCCAACTTTTAATCATTTTCAAGTTCCCAGATATTTGTCTCCATAATTTTATATCATTACCTGAATATCCATGTGTGCTTATTATTTCCGACGGTTCAATCAAAGACCAATGAATAAAACAAACTTGGTTTGTTGTATCCATAGTGTTTATCAAACAATCGTTAACATTTTTTGAAATATCCCATATATTTACCTTTCTATCTTTTGTACCTCCACCAGAAACAAATAAATTAGAATTTATGGGACACCAACTTAATGCTTTTATAGCTGCTTTGTGTTTATATGTTTCAAGTACGTTTTTACGATTACAAAAATCTTTCACAATCAACTTATTGTCATTGCCACCAGATATTATATAACGCCCGCTTGGTGACCATTTCAATCCGATTACCTTATCTGAATGATCAATCCATTTTGTTACATATGATTTACATCGGATGTCTATTGTGTATACACTAGAACGATTGTCCCCACAACAAAAAATATTAGAATCTTTCCAATCCACAGAAATAATATGGTCAAAAGATTCTGGTCGAAATACGATGGTATCAGTTAAATAATTGTACACCATTGTATTTTGACAATTCCTTTGTATACCTATAAATATATTGTTTCCATCAGAGTCCCACGACAATGAAAGTATTTTAGAATTAAAATGTTTAGCACTTTTTTTTTCACTGACTGTATTATAAAAATATACACTCTTATCAATACCGATAGCGACTATATTTGTAATCGAACATACGATGATATTGACATAAAAATCATTACTAATATTTGGGGCATTTAATGATTTATACGGTTTATTATCAGGGAATTTTCTAATATTTTTATTTAATTGTAAACCTTTGTATTTATTTAATGAATTATTAGAAAATACAAGTATCTTATTGTTTATTTTACCTAGATTTAATATTATGTTGTTATAATTTGTTGAAGAACGTGAACAGTTTATATCGTGTAATGGTAAATCCTTCAATCTAGAGTTATACCTAGAAGAAATGAATCGGTCATTCATGGTTATTATAAATGTTTTTTATTAAATCTTAAAGTAAACTATATGAAATCCGAAATGAGTTTGAGTGAAAAAGCGATCATAGCGATTCGACCATTAAAAATTTCTGCATCGGGTGTAAACAAAGTATTTGTTTCATCCGGTTTCGGTTCGCCTGTTTTTAGAGTTCCGAGGGTGATAAGAATAGAAACTAACAAGAAAGAAGGATAGAAATCAATAAATTGTTCTTTCAAAGATACATGATTAACATATTCAAATCCTATTCCTGATATGATACCGACCATAGCACATCGTGCATTAATCAATTCCGGAGCCCAATTATTAAAATTCAAAATATTTGTATGTTTAGACTTTATAACAGGAATTTGATTGTTCAGATTTGATTTACAATATGTAATGTGTCTAGTTTTTGTACGATTCTTTACATCAAATTTAAGAGGATTGAAAGTTGGAGACAACATGCTAATTGACATCTTTGATTCAATTTGGTATTTATTTTTTAAGTATTTATTAATATAATGAGTATACCAAAAAAAATATTTCAAACACATATTACATACGAATATATTAAAAATAATCCAATATTATTTGATGCTGTGAAATCATGGCAAAAACCAAACTATGAATATCTTTTTTATGACGACAATGACTGTGATATTTTTATGAAAACATATTTTGATGATAAAACATATGAAGCATATAATAAATGTATTTTACCTGTGATGAAAGCTGATTTATGGCGATATTGTATTATATATATATATGGTGGTATATATGCGGATACAGACACCATATTAAATACGAATCCATGTATATTTACAAATCATAAAAAACTATTAGTTATAACACCAGAAAACGATTATCATTTCTGCCAATGGGTTTTTTCAGCTCCTCCAAAATCACCTATATTGAAAGAAATTATAAAATTATGTACAGAAAGATTATTAAATTTTACATATCCTTCAAATGAACATTTTGTTCATTATCTCACCGGACCAGCTTTATTCACCGAGGGAATACATTCATATTTAAATAGTATTAATACAACTATAGATAAGTGCGACGATTTAATTTACATATTCAAACATTCCAGTTTTCATACTAAGTTTATCAAACATTTGTTTACTGGATCATATAAACATGGATGGATGCAACAGAGAGACAATTTACACTTAAAGTATGAGAATACAAATAACAAAACAATTCAACATGTTGAAATACAGATATAAAGTCATGGTTATACCATATACTGAAACTGGTAAATTTTTACTAGTAAAGGATAAGAAAACCTCTGAATGGGGTTTCATATCTGGTGGAGTAAAAAAAAATGAAACTATGTTAAAAGCTGCAAACAGAGAGTTAGCTGAAGAAACTTCTTGTATAGTATCAAACATTTCAAGATGTCATACGTTGATACGCTTTGAAACAAAATATAGACCATTGGAATTATTGTCAAAAGACAAAAAAAATAAGGAAGATATAATCAGTATATATCATATATATCTATTCAAAATAAGTAACATAGACATCTTAAAATTCAAACCAAATAAAGAAGTATCTGAATTGAAAGTTTGTAACTACAATGATAATACATGTACATGGGATTTTTGTGATATGGTGTATAATAAATATGTAAAAAATATATTTTATATATAATGAATAATAATGAATGTAACGATATGTATATACATGTTATCGAAAAAGTTAATCATTCTGGATTTACGGAATTAAATTATTTATGCATTATATCATTAATAACCCTACATTGCATAGAAAATATACATCTGTGGTGTATACAAATACCATCAGGTACATGGTGGGATAAAATTAAGGAATTTGTAATTATACATATTTATACGTTACCAACTAATAAATATGGAAATATATTAAGAAATATTAATGACCAAATTAATGTTCAGAAATTACATATTATGAAAATGTATGGTGGAGTAATACTTGATACAAACATTGTTTGTATTTTACCATTATATGAACACTATAACACGATTTCAAAAACAAATAAATGTATAATGGGAAATCCTTCAAAAAATACAAACATTATAATAGGTACAAAAGGCTCAAAATTGATTGAACTATGGGAAAAAAGTTTTCTCTTTGTAAAATCTTCGTTTTCTAATGTAATAGCACCGTCGATCGGAATTGCAACAGAACTTTCCGATATTGTACACATCGATGTAAATTTCATATGTAACGTTAATGAACATGAGAAAATCGATCTTTTGAATAATTCATATACATTGATTGATTTTAATAAATATAAAAACAATTTTGAACAATGTCCATTATACAATGAAATTTTAAACGATTTATTGTATAAAAATAGAAATAGTCTATCTTCTGATGTATGTATATATAATACATTACCATCTTTTGATGCCATATCAAAGGATATGGAAATTATTTTGAATTCTTGGAATATTGTATCCGAACAAAGATTCTTTTATGACGATGTTTGTTGTCGAGATTTTATTCGACAACAAATGCCAAAATTCTTAAATTCATATGATAAAATCATACCTGGTGCATTTAAGTCTGATATATGGAGGTTATGTGTATTATATGTCACAGGTGGTATGTACATTGATACTCACATACGTTTAGTAAATACCGATTTGAAAAAAATAATACGTTCATATGATTATATTTTTTGTATAGATGAACCTGTATCCACTTCTTATATCTACAATGCATTTATGTTTGTTAAAAAACCTAAGAGTAAATTGATATTATATATATTAAACACAATTAATTTATATATAAATAAAAAACATATACCAATCGATCATTTATCAATAACAGGACCCGGTACACATGGTCGATGTATATCAGCATATTTAAAAATTCCTACAAATTTCAAAGAAGGTGAATTAGTAGTACGAGGAGAAAGATATCTTTTCATCAGACATCGTAAAGAAGAATATTTATCATATAAAGGAGTGGATTATGCAAAATGTAGATATGATAAATATAGGACTGATTTAAACAAAGTCAGGAAAACAAAACATTATTCTGAATATGATTATAAAGATATATATGCGGTTTAAATTTTTTTTAATGAACCTTCCTTATATAATTTATAGATCTTTTCTTTTTCCTTATATTCCTTTTGTATTTGTTTCAATGGTTTGATATATATTTTCAAGGTGGGTTCAGTTAATTGTACACACCATGTTACATTTTTGATTGGATTTAATAAAACCAAGTATTTAGGATATTTATTAATTTTAACTGTACCACCAGAACGCAATTCATCATTTACAGAGTATTTTATTCTATCCCCCGGAATAATATCTTTTATAAATGAATCGGATAATTTTTTATATCCTAATAACTCTTTATTTATAGTCATATAATAATAATGTATTTTAAATTTTAAATTTATGTAAAAACGTTTAAAATTAAAATAAGTTTATAATTTAAAATAATGAAAGTTAAGAATGGCGATTTATTAAAAATATTAATGTGTGATAACAGTCATCAATACGCTGAAAAAGTCGGGACATTAACCGATACAGATGAATATGAAGTTTATTTCATAACTCCAGATGATAATAATATATTTACATATAATACATATATAGATATCATTCCAAGGAAGAGTGTATTATATCATGTTCGAAATAATTCAAATTATGAAGAAGCTTGGAAATGTATGAAATTTAGAACAATTAACAACGATTGTTCTAGATTGTATAAAGATGATACGATAGAATCTGATAATGAAAGTGTAGATGTAGAAGAGATTGACTGTGACACGGAAAGTGATTTAGGTAGTGAAGATACATATAGTAGCGAAGACAGTGTTAATGAGAGTGAAGATAATGATTTTATAAATGATGGAGAAGTGGAATCTTATTGTCAATCAAATTGTCAATGTGAAATATGTGAATCTATAAAACAAAATAATATATTATATAATTCATGGGTACCAAAGAATATGTTTGAAAAAAGAATGAAATTTACAATTGATAAAATAGAATTGAAAGAAATACAGGATATTGATAATATCAATTTTATGAATTCTTGAATAATAAATGTACATTGGTAAAAAGATATTTAGTTATAAATATAAAAAGAAAAAACAATATGTGTTATTATACAACAAAATAAAAACAACCAGGACCCTACTCCATTAAATGTTAGGTTTTGGTACCGAACGACAATTCAATAATATTGTATCTAGATCAAAAGTGGATATGATAACAAATTGTTCAACCAAAAAATAAATAAATCGAGATGTAACGTTCCTCAACGATCGTCGATAATATCAAACAGATTGTAATTAATTTTTCCAACGATGTTTACAATTTATACAATTTATAAAATTTGTCATAGGTTCATCTGCACTTCTAGTTTGAACGCTGTAATAGGTTGTCTTATGCAATTTACATTTTGGACATTTGAATAATCCTTGTACATGTTCCTCATGTTCGATATTATTTTCAAGTAATACGCTATTTGAATAATGTGTCAATTCTTTTGTAGTCATTGTGCCAATACACTTTCCTTTTTTGTTCATTACAATATAGTCGATGAGTAAAGGATCATTTTTCAATGTAGTCAATATATGAAGTGCTTTATTTATATATATATTTACAAAAATTTCAGATATCCAACTTTTGTCGACATTATGTTTATTCGATAGATTGATTGTATAATTAAAAATACTTTTTTCTGCATTATCAGCAGTTTTTATAGGTAATAATGTATAAAATTGTTGTCTTATATTCGTTCTGTAATCCATTTAACAATCTACTAATGATATTTCATCTCTTTAAGAGGATAAACTTTAAAAAGGTAATCTATAAAATATGTAATGGTTTACTTCTTTACAAAAATTCCTAATAAAAATTTGATTAAAATAACGAGAAACAACACAACATTATATTTACGAATGTCAACAAATATTAAAAAAGCAATATATGTATACGACAAAAAACATTATATTGATGTAGAAATTGATGAATGTATACATGATATGATAAATGAAATAAAATCACATACTAATATATATATCGAAAAAGAAATTTCTATGAAACTTAAGTTTAATGAAAAAAATATTACAGAAAATATTATGACATTGAAATTACCCAGAAGATACGATCGATATCAAGTTCAATTTCAATATAATGATGGAACGTTATGTACATCCTCGACAATACAAACAAATATGAATGTAAATGTTGATATACAACTGGATTATATATGGTACAATGAAGTTAATTGGGGTTTCGATTTTAAAATTAAGAATATAATTATTAATAATGTGGGCAAATAAATATGAACCAAGTTGTTGTTCGGAAATTTTACTTAATAAATCACACATAAAACATCTGAAAAATTTGATATATCCATCAGATTCTTCCAATTTGATTATATATGGACCAAAAGGTAGTGGAAAAAAGTTTTTAATAAAACATATAATGACTGAAAAAATAGGGATTGACCTATTTGATTTTACAAATGAAATATATATAGCAAATAATGAGAGTAAGTCAAGTTGTACAATTTTACAAAATAATTCAAATACACATTTGTCATTATATTTACAAAAATATGGAAGTTGTGATAAATACATAATAAGTGATTATCTGAAAAGGAAAATAGAAACAATGTGTATTTCCGAACATGGAAAATTATCATATAAAACAATCATATTATATAACTTGGATTTTTTATCAAAAGTGGCACAAGATATATTAAGAAAATTACTCGAAACATATTACCGTTCGAGTAGATTTATTTTTACAACAAGTAATATAAATGTGATATTACCATCACTCAAAAGTAGATGTCATTGTTATCGTATAGGTCATGTACATGAAGATGACTTGTTAACATATATGAACGAAATCATGAATATTAATAATATGAAAAGTTCAAAAATAAATAATAAACAAATTATAGAATTGCATGAAAGAAATATAGAATCTTGTATAAATCATTTACATTATATAAATGTAACAAATACAACGACATTAGATACACCAATAACAAATTGTTATGAATGTATATTAAAGAATATTGTAAACAAATCAAAGTTTAAACTTATAAGAGATCTTTTGTATATTTTATTGACAAATAATATAGATGGTACAGAAATTTTGAAGGGAATATACAAAACATGTCTACCGTATTGTAAAGAAGATAATAAAATAGAATTGACAAAAATAGTAACCATATATGAATATAGAACTGCTATATGTGAACGTCCTATATATCATATAGAAGGATTTATACAAAATATAATCTGTAAAGAATTGCTTACTTAGCTTTGGTCAAATAAAAAACAAAATGGGTAATTAATATATCATTAATTAAATTGGAAGTTGTTATATTTCTTCTACTTAATTCAAATATTCCATATAATATGATATAAAAATATGTAGAATATATTTCATTCTTATTAACAATGTTCCAATATAAAAGTAGAATACATGTTGAAATAACAAATGAATTCGATAAATTTTCGGGTGGTAAATCAGTGGATTTTGTTTTAAGTAAATGAATAAATAATATATATGAAAACAATGAGGATAAATGTTCTAAAGGGAATGACGAATTACTTCTTTTGATTAATAATATTAAGGGTGCAAACATAAGACATAATTTTGTTAGATCATAGCCTTTTTTATTTTCACTTTTAGGTATGACTTTGTATGTTACATCGTTTACAATATATTTGGCAGATTTTTTAGAATTATTTATAATATATATACCAAAGAATATAAATATAATGTGAAAGTATGTTAAATTATTCATATATATATACATATAAATATAAATTATAATTAAAATGCAGTGATATAAACTATTTAAAGTTTATAATACACTTGTTATTAATACATGACTATATCTCAAGGGAATTCAGAAACATCTAAAAAACAAACAAAAAAACAAAGTAAATCAGATATCATTGATAAAAAACCAGTTGAAAAAATTATAGAACCAGTGGCGAAAGAACATACCGATAGTAACATAGAAAAAGTATGTAACGAACAAAATATCGATTCAGAGGACAGAATCCAGACATTTATGAATAATCTTTTGGAAATGAAAAAACAAATCGCAAATCTCATAGATGAATTTAAAAAAATCCAAAAGGAAAAAAAGAAACCAAAAAATAAGAATATTAAAAGTGGTTTTGTTAAAGAAGTAAATGTAACACCACTTCTTGCAGAATTTGTAGGTATCAAAAATAATGATCTAATTTCGAGAGTAAATGTAACCAAATATGTGACAGAATATATTAAATCAAATGATCTACAAGTAGAAAGTAATAAACAGTATTTCAAAGTCAATGAAAAACTTGCAAATCTTCTAGGAGTAAATGAAAATGATGAGATTCATTATTTCAAACTACAAGCACATCTTAAAAATCATTATCCAAAAATAGTTAATGTGTAGTACTAACATTGTCAATGTTGGTAAATAAAGACATTTAAAAATAATAATATATATGTAAATATAATAAAAAGAACAAAAAACAACTAACAAAATGCTCTGGTAACTCAGTTGGTTAGAGTGTCGTGCTTATAATTTAATTATACGAAAGCTATGTAAATCATAGTATCAGCAACGCGGAAGTCAGCGGTTCAAGCCCGCTTCAGAGCATAATT
>Ga0136655_1000208_pt1 | contig 26638 bp, 19 predicted proteins | sample CPBDNA_2_FD_94863 | JGI IMG/M metagenome (GOLD analysis project Ga0136655, IMG submission 94863) | Freshwater to marine salinity gradient microbial communities from Chesapeake Bay, USA - CPBay_Spr_15_0.8_DNA (version 2) | ecosystem: Environmental > Aquatic > Marine > Coastal | place: USA... | reverse complement strand
CAATGTGAACTGGTAGGAAAAACAAACTTTCCAATAAAGCCACGAACAGGGTTCCGCAAACTACAAAAGCAACATCAGAAAAGTAATCGCCAAGCTGTCCATCAAAGAAGAAGAAAATGCTGAATGCAAAAGCAGTCGTCAAAAGCGAAGAAATTATTGCGGGAATCACTTCTACTGTTCCTTGAATCGCAGCTTGAAGCGGAGTAAGTCCCTTCATGAATTTCTCATAAATATTCTCAGCTACCACAACTCCATCATCGACGATGATTCCTAATACGATAATCGTCCCGAATAACGAAACTTGATTGATCGTCAGATCATAAAAATAGCTGAGGATAAACATCCCGAGCAAAGCCACAGGGATTTTGAACGCAACCCAAAAGGCGATCCTAGGATCTAAAAACAATCCCAATACAATTAAAACCAAAAGGATTCCTTGCCAAGCATTATTGACCAGTCGAGAAATAGAATCACTCAAAGGAATACCTCTATCCTCGATGATAATCAGTTGAAACAATTCATTTTTTGAATTGAAGTCCGTGACAAAGGCATTCAGGATTTCGGCATTATCGAGGATATCTTCATTGTTTCTGCTGAATACCTTTATCGTCACCGCCGGATCTCCATTAATAAAACTTTGATCAGGTTTATTGGCAAAGCGATCCTGCACATCTGCGATATCGCTAAGGTAGACGACCTTCCCGTCGGGAGTAGCTTTGACAATAATGTTAAGTAGGTCTTTTGCAAAGTATTTCCGACTATCCAAACGGATTAAAATCCGCTGCTTTCCAGTCTCCAACTCGCCGCCAGAGGCTTTTACATTACTGCTGTTGATCGCATTTGCTACTTCTTCAAAAGTTAATTGGTAAGCGCGAAGGTCATTTTCTCGAAGTTTTACTTCAATTTCCTCATCAGGATAGCCTGATATGAAAATTTGGGATAAGCTTGGATTTAGAATCAAGTCATCCTTGATGCCTTTCGCATAATCTTTGAGCATTCTTACACTTCCTTCACCAACCACTCCAAGTGTCATGGTATAATTCAGGATTTCCTCCTTTGCAATGACAGGAGTATCCATTCCCTGAGGGAAAGTAGTAATTCCGTTTACTGCATTATTTATATCTTGGATGACCTCGTTGCGATCTGCGTCTTCTGTAAGTTCGATTCTGATAGTAGCAAAGCTTTCAGATGCAGTTGAAGTTACTCGATCAATTCCTCCAAGCCCTTCGAGTTTATCTTCTATTTTATTGATGACATCCTCCTCTACTTCTTGTGGGGAAGCACCTCGATAGACTACATTGACTGTAATGAAGTTAACAGGTTCAGGAGGGAGAAAATTTGATCGCATATTGACCAGTGAGATCAGACCAACTACCAATATCAACCCGATCAGGATATCTACCGTCTTAGGACGTTGCGCTAAGAATTCAATGATATTTTTCATCTTATTGCACGATTTTTTTACCGGCTACCGGTTCTGCAAACTGTGTTAAAATCACCTGATCTTTAGGAGAAAGACCTTTTACTATGATTGAATCCTGCATAATTTGGACTGTTTCGACTTGTTTGCTGGTAATGAGATCCCCTTGCAAAATCAAAACTGCCTGATCTCTTCCAAGGGCTGAACTTGGAATCACATACACATCGTCAAAGCTAGCCGATCCATAAGCCCCTCTCAGATACATTCCAGGCTTGATATTTTGACCACTGATTTGGAAGTAAACTGGAATATTTTGAGTTTGAGCATCTATAGTCCCTCCAACTCGAATAAGTGTTCCGATCCAAGAACCAGGCATTTCATTACTCGAGAAAGAGATTTTCTCACCCACTTTTAGTTTAGCAGCTACCTTAAGCGAAACTCCGGATTCAAGTTCAAACTCATTACTGATGATAGTCGCGAGGGGTTGACCTGGGGAAACCAATCCTCCAACATCGGCCGATGCATTGGTGATGATTCCATTGTAAGGTGCTACTATGGAGTACTTATTAAGTCTATTTTCCTGAGCCTTAAGGCTGTAAAAAGAAGTATAAACACCACGAGAAGTCACAAAAAATTTCTCGCCTTTGGACTTCGTAGCAGGCAATTCCGCCAATGGCTGGTTGAGGTCAATAGTATCCAAATACCGAAGCCATTCTGTGTAATTGTCTGGATAATCAGACTTTAAATCAGGCATAATACCTGTCAAAGTATTTAAGAAAGCACTTTTCTGAGATTGAAGATTCAGACGAAACTCTTCTGATTCAATGTTTAATAGTGTTTGACCTTTTCTAAAGCTTATTCCTGGCTTCATGGAAATAGAACTAGGCAAGATCAATCCTTGAACTTCAGCAAAGAGTTGTGTTTCATTTTTGGCGATTACTCGACCACTGATCAATTCATTGACTTGCTTGTTTCTTGAACTGACTTCCAAAAGCTGCAACTTACTCCTTTGGATCATTGCGATGGTTTCCACCTTTTGATCGGAAGCGTCTACAGTCGACGATTCTCCACCGCAACTCTGAATCAGGAGCGCCAGAAAAAGGAAGGGTAAATAGGTTCGGTACAGGTTCTTTTTCATTTGTAAAGAGAAATGGGTTTTGAGTAAGGTTTTATAATAACGATTGGGTATTTTCTTAAAATGACTACTAGTCACAATTGTTTAAACTATTCAATTTGATAATCCTGAGGTAATAATATGGGAGAAGGTTTCAATCAATTTCTCCTGATTAATCTGCTTGAAATTAGGAATTATGGACTTTTTTGAATCTATAAATTGAATGACTCCAACACAACAGGCCCATATGATGTAATCAATAAATTGAGTTTCTAGATTTGGGTTGATTTCTCCAGACTTTTTTCCTTGATCTATAATCTGCTCAATAAATTGTTGGAGTGCCATACTTACTTTCAAATATTCCTCTCGCTCTTCATCATTTCCATGTTGCTCAAAGTAGTTCAGTAGGCTATAATATTGAGGACTATTACAATAGAAATGATAGCACGCCATACACACTGCCCTGATTTTAGAAATGCTTGATTCTTGATCTAAAACAGACTTTTTAAACTCTTCAAACATCATGCTGACTGATTTAATTGACAATTCAGCTAGGAGTTGATCTTTTGTTTTATAGTATTTGTAGACAGTTCCTTTTGCAATCTGTGCATGAGCGATTACTTGATCAATGGTGAAATTCTGTAGGCCATCTTTAAGCAAGACTATTTCCGCAGCTAATAGAATTTGTTGCTTTCGAATTTCTGGGGTTTGGTGCTTGTTTATCTTCATAGTGACTGCCAGTCATTTTGAAAGCAATTATACCCTAAAAGGTTTTATTTTTTCAAACTTTTATGTTCAATCAATCTCTTATCGCCAACCAATAAACTCAGTTTATCAAAAAAAACAGTTGACTTAATCATATTCGCCTTCTGATTGATTTTAGCTAGTTTTCTGAAATAATTACCAAAATCATTTTATCAGGGTTTGATCAATCCTAATTTCCTATTTTAGCAACCTATTGAAAAAGATCATCCAAAATTCATGAATCAACTTTTCCAGAAAGCCAATCAAAACCCTTCCAAAATTGCCATAATTGACAAAAATGGTTCGTATACATTTAGTCAATTGCTTTCAAAAACTCAGCAAATCGCCCAACATATTTTGGCTGGAGAAACTGATCTCAAGGAAGCTAGAGTCGCATTCATGGTTTCCCCTGGTTTTGATTACGTAGCTACACAATGGGCGATTTGGCAAGCTGGAGGGATCGCTGTTCCACTTTGTATCTCCTACCCTTTTCCGTCATTGAAATATGTATTGGATGATACCGCTGCCACTTTTATACTAGCAGGCGAGGAATATTTGCAAGTCCTAGACCCAGTTCGAGCCGATGAGTCTATCCATTTCTTTCAACTCTCAGATTTCTCATCCCCAATAGAATCCAGTTCATTGCCTGAAATCGAACCTTCCAGAGGTGCGATGATCCTCTATACTTCGGGTACGACGAATTTGCCAAAAGGAGTCTTGACTACACATGAAAATATTGAATCTCAAATTAGTACGCTCATAAAAGCCTGGGAATGGTCCGAATCAGATCATACCGTTGGAATACTGCCACTTCATCATGTTCATGGGATTATCAATGTTTTATCCTGCGCACTTTGGTCGGGAGCTTCATTAAACTTTCTTTATCCTTTTGATGCCGAGAGGCTTTTTGAGCTCTTTGAGGAAGGAGAAGTAAATGTATTTATGGCTGTGCCAACGATTTACTTTAAGCTTATTTCGAGCTTTGAAAGTTTTCCAAAAGAAAGACAGAATCAAATTTCTAAAATATTAGCAAAGTTTCGACTGATGGTCTCAGGTTCGGCTGCACTACCTGTTACAGTCATGGAACAATGGCACCAAATCTCTGGGCACTACTTGCTAGAGCGGTATGGAATGACCGAGATTGGGATGGCGATAAGTAATCCTTATGCTGCTGAACGAAGAGCCGGACATATCGGTCAAGCTTTACCAGGAGTTGAAATACGATTAGTAGATGAATCAAATAATACTGTTCCGATTGGCGAGCCGGGAGAGATACAAGTCAAAGGCCCTGGGGTTTTTAAAGAATATTGGGGAAAACCTGAAGCCACGCAAAAGACTTTTACTTCAGATGGCTGGTTTAAAACTGGTGATATTGCGCAGTTAAATGGAGGTTATTATAAGATCTTAGGAAGGGATTCCATTGATATCATTAAGTCGGGTGGCTACAAAATTTCAGCATTAGAAATTGAAGAAATCCTACGGACTCATCTATTAATAAAGGACTGTGCGGTAGTCGGAATTCCAAACCCAGAATGGGGAGAATTGGTCGTCGCTGCTTTGGTAACAGAAACTGAACTCGATTCAAAAGAATTGACTGCATGGCTAAAAGAACTAATGCCTCCCTATAAAATTCCTCGGATCTTCATCCAATTGGAAGAATTACCAAGAAATGCAATGGGGAAAGTAACTAAGAACGAATTGAAAAAACATTTTACGACATGATATACGGAATCGCCCTATTAGCATTTTCATTCCTTCTAGGTCAGTGGATGGGAATTATTCTGGGTCATTGGATCGGAATAGATTCCAACGTCGGCGGAGTTGGCTTCGCAATGCTTATTTTGATGCTGACCAAAGAAGCTTTTCAGCGAAGAGGTTGGTTCAATGCCGAACTTGAATATGGCGTAGATTTCTGGGGAAAACTATATATCCCTGTAGTAGTGGCAATGGCTGCTAGCCTAAATGTGAAAGCTGCGGTGACTAGTGGAAGTCTGGCAATAGCAGCGGGGATTATCCCTGTGATCGTCGTCTTTATCATCTTTCGATATCTGAATAAGACCCTAAAAATCTCCTGATATGACCGAATTAATTCAGGTAATTGATTCATACGGTCTGATTGTGGCCTTTTTGGTGGTAGGGATTGTTTTTTTATTCTCTTCGATTATTTCAAAAAAAGTCTTTCGATCTAAAATCCCAGCCTCGGCTATTGCCATTTTCATAGGACTGGTTTTGGGATATTTTGGGGGTATTTTTGGCGGCGGTACAAATGGACTTGCTGACATCCGGATATTCAAAGGATTGGGATTTATGGGAGGTGGAATGTTTCGGGATTTCACGATTGTAGCCACTGCAATCGGCGCTAGTTTTCTCTTGATTAAGAAATCCGGAATGTTAGGGATGATTTCACTTTTCTTAGGTTTAGTTGTTTTCTTCACCATTGGCGTGGCGCTAGGCTGGATCTGGGGTTTCCGTGATGCCGTGAGCTTGACGACCATCGGAGCTGGAGCCTGCACTTATATTGTGGGACCAATTACGGGAGCCGCCATTGGGGCCAGCTCAGACATCATCGCCTTAAGTATTGGAATCGGAGTAGTAAAGACCATAACGGTAATTATCCTGACTCCGATTCTGGCCAAGCGGATTGGTTTGAATTCTGAAGGGGCGGCAATGAGTTATGGAGGTTTGATGGGCACGACTAGTGGCGTAGCAGCGGGATTAGCAGCCACTGATCCCAAATTGGTCCCCTATGGAGCTGTGACGGCTACTTTTTATTCAGGATTAGGTTGTTTGATTTGTCCTTCGGTGTTTTACCTGATTTTGGAATATTTCTTATAGTAATATTTCAATCCTTTATTTCGGCCTTTCATCCAAACTAATTTATTTCTGCCTTCTATTAGCTACGTCTTTATAGGATGGGCAGTAAAAATACTATTGAATGTAATTTTTCGATAGAAATTTTATTTACGACCATTTATCAAGCAATGATTGGTTTTAATTGGAAGATGCCTGATCTTGAATTTGGCTTTTAACCCTAAACCCAAAATCATGAAAAATCAACGAAGAGACTTTCTGAAAAAGGCATCCGGAAGCCTTGCCCTTGCCTCAATTGGCACGGGAATATCAACGTCCGCTGCCGCTAAATCTATCCAACTCAAACCTCAAATCAAGACCTCGAACAATGATAAAATCCGAATAGGATTGATCGGAGCAGGAATCATCGGTCACTATGATACCGATACAGCCCTTAAAGTGGATGGTGTGGAATTGGTTGCCGCTTGCGATTTATACACAGGCCGAATCGATTATGCTAAGGAAAAGTGGGGAAAAGAGCTCTTCACCACCATGGATTACCGGGAGCTTTTGGCCCGTCCAGATATCGATGCAGTCTTGATTTGCACTCCAGATCATTGGCATCAGCGCATTGCGATTGATGCGATGAAAGCTGGAAAGCATGTCTATTGCGAAAAACCAATGGTGCAGCGAATCGAAGATGGTCAGGCCATTATTGATGCTCAAAAAACGACAGGAAAAGTCTTCCAAGTTGGCAGTCAGCGAGCCAGTTCAGTTGCAATTTTGGAAGCGAAAAAAGTCTTACAATCTGGAATAATTGGAGATTTGACCTTTATTTCTGCTTATTGTGATCGAACCGATTCGAACGGGGCTTGGAATTATTCAATCCCAACAGACGCGAGTCCTGAGACAGTAGATTTCGATACCTTTTTGGGCTATGCTCCAAAAATTCCATTTGATGCCAAGCGTTTTTTCCGATGGAGAAATTATAAGGAATATGGCACAGGGGCTGCTGGTGATTTGATCGTTCACTTGCTTACATCGGTTCATACGATCACTGATTCATACGGCCCAACTAAAATATTTAGTGCTGGGGATTTGAAATATTGGAAAGATGGTCGGGATGCCTATGATGTCATAAATGCGATTATGACCTATCCAAAAAATAAGCGACATGATTCATTCCAAGTTACCACAAGAGTCAACCTTTGCGATGGTGAAGGAAAGGGTGAGTTTGGGATGAAGTTCGTGGGAACTAATGGGGTCATCACTATTGGTTGGAATGACTTCACCGTAAAAACCTTAAAAAGAAATCCAATACCTGGCTATGGTGGGTATGATTCTTTTACTAGTTTCTCTGCCAAGGAAAAAAAGGATTTTGAAAAATGGTACAAGGAAACTTACGATACTACAAAAGGCGGTGGCTATGAACAAAATGAACCGACTTCCTTTGACGCACCGAAAGGTTACGATGATCGATTGGATCACTTTATCGTTTTCTTCAATGGAATCCGTGAGGGATCACCAATCTTAGAAGATGCCTCTTTTGGACTTCGAACAGCCGCTCCTTCCCTAGCCTGCAACATGAGCATAGCCCAGGAAAAACCAATTCTTTGGGATCCAGAAGCAATGAAATTGATTTGATAGAAGAAGATTTAACTGCTAAATATAAAATAAGGGCAAAAGATTTTTTTGCCCTTATTTTTTGGAATTATATCGAACCACAAGTTTCATGATTCGATGAAAGACCTCCGTGTTTTCATAAACTCCTCTGAAATCTCCTGAATGAGCACCATAGGCAAAAATCGGAACAGGAATTCCAGTGTGATCATCACTTTGGTAGTTGAGCTCGACCGAATGATCAGCAATAGATCCTTGAGGGATTGATACTCCTCCTGTCTCATGATCAGCAGTAATAATCACCAAGGTTCCTGGATTTTGATCTGCATATAGTATCACTTCGCCGATAGTCTGGTCAAAATCCAGCTCCTCCTCAACAATCATTTCACTGGAATTGCTATGCCCTCCCGAGTCGATCATTGCTGATTCTATCATCAGGAAAAATGGAGAATCTGTTTTTCCTAAAAATTCCAAAGTGGCTAAAGTAGTCTTTTTCAAATAATCACCTCGTCCATTGACAAAGGTTGGAAGCGATTCCTCGGAAGCGAAGTAGGCGATTTTAGAAGCTGAGTTTGAAGAAATGCTTGACCAATTATCAACGATAGAAAATCCGTTTTCAACCAACTGCTGAGAAAGATCAAGTGGGGAGCGTTTTAAGTCTGACTTTCCCCCACCGGCAAAAAAATCAAGATCGCTTTTCGGGAGAAACTCCATGATAGATTTGACATCATCACGCTCAGACACATGGGCAAAAAATGCCGCTGGCGTCGCTCCTGATAGTTTATCGGTGGTAATTATCCCAGATTTAAAACCATATTCATTCAAGATGTTAGGAAGGTTTTCAATAATTTCTCCACTAGGAAGCATTCCGATAAATCGATTATTGGTTTTATGACCTGTGGCATAAGCAGTAGCACCTGCAGCAGAGTCCGTCGTAAAGTCGTCTGCTGCCTGGGTTTTAACCAAACCCATATTTTTCAATTGGGTAAGATTCAACTCATTTCCATTGACAAACATACCCGAAGCCAATTGAGCTAGTCCATTTCCATCCCCGATCATCAGGATAATTTGGTTTAATGGAATCTCTTCTCCGTCATTTTCGAAAGTTGGCTTATAGACAGTATGTCTTATCTCACCAGTGTATACCAGAGAAGGTAATTTGACGAGATATTGATAAGCTTGATGAGGCATGTCTGTATTGATATAGTCCACGCCCATTTCACTTATAGCTTTCCATGCTGTCTTCGAGTCGGGAGTAGCCCAAAATCGAATTGGCTTATTGAATCCATGAACCTTCGCAACTAGATCCAAGCCCTTTTGCAGCTCAGCTTCCACCATTCTTCCTTTTCCATTCCATACCGATATACTTCGAAAACTATAACTTACCAGCGCAATCTTTTCCCAAGGAAGTTCAGCAGATAATAATGGCTTCTGATAATCGAAGAATATGTAAGCTGGATAGTCAGCGTAAGCACTTACTTCAGGCTGATTACCGGAAATGACAATCTTTACGCCTTTTGGATTTTCGGTTGTTGCTAAAATATCCTGATAGTTTTCTAATTGTGTAATTAAAAGTGTCAGCGTCGGTATGGCCGCTGTTTTCAGATCAATCAATAACTGAAATTCAGGATTTTTGCCAGCATTCATTTCTTTGGCTTTCCGAATTGGGTCAAGGTAAAGTGCCAAAAGTGTATTTTCTGGCTTGATACTTTGACGCTCATGCGCCACCATCAATTGATTATTCTCCAAAATCACATCCACCTCAATGGATTGGCAAGGCACGCTGTACGCCTCCCAAAACGGTACATTACGGAGGTAATCATTATGCGAGTGAAGCTTAAAACTGGATTTTTCCTGCGCAAAAAGGCCGATAGGTAGAAAAATAAGCAGATATAAAATTAATTTCTTCATCTTCGAAATTAAGGTGTTTAGTACAAGCAATACCATCTTTAACCTATTAAGGCTCCGATTTAATGAAAGAATAACTTTAGATTAATCTTTTGGAAATAAGTCGTTCTAGTGTAAAATCTTAACAATTACTTGAACTGGAAAAAAGGCTTTTGAAGTAACAATGGGTCATCTTTCGAGTGTGAATTTTAACCTTCAAAAAATGACCAAAAGAATCCTTCTAAGTATCCCGGTGGTAGTCGGGTTTCTTATTTCTGTAAATTTTATTCAAAAAGCTCCAGTCAAACTGAACGAAATTCAAGTGATTGGCAGCCACAATAGCTATAAAATAGCGATTGAAAAAGGCATCTTGGATTATTTAGAAAAAATGAATCCAGCTATTTCCCAATCCTTGCAATATGAGCATATCCCACTCTCTGATCAATTGGATTTGGGACTGCGAAATCTGGAATTGGACGTCAGTCATGATCCAAAAGGAGGAAGATATGCTAATCCAAAAGGCTTGGAAATAATGAAATCCCAAGGAATCACACCAATGCCATATGATGAAGAAAACAAACTTCTAGAGCCAGGTTTAAAGCTTTTTCATGCGCAAGACATCGATTTTAGAAGTCATCATTTACTCTTTAAAGATGCACTAGGCGAACTACTAACTTGGAGTAATGCTAATCCGGATCACACTCCGATCTTCATTTTGATCAATGCCAAGGACAGTCCGATTCCAGGAATGCTTGCTCCCCTCCCATTTACGGCTTCTGCTTTGGATAGTATTGATATGGAGATTCGTTCGGTTTTACCTTTGGAAAAACTGATCACACCAGAACTGGTAATGGGAGAAAGTAAATCGCTAGAGACAGCTATCCTTGCTAAAGGTTGGCCAGATCATGATAAAGTAAAAGGTCGATTCTTATTTGTATTGGACGAAAATGAAGTAAAAACCAATCGCTATCTAGCGAATCATCCCGATCTAAAAGACGCTGTACTCTTCGTCAATGTACCGGAGGGCAATTCCAATGCAGGTTTTATGGTCATCAATGATCCCATTGGAAGCTTTGAAAAGATTCAGGACTTAGTTGCCAAGGGTTACATGATCCGAACACGAGCTGACTCCGATACCAAACAAGCCAGAACAAACGACTACAGTCAATTTGAAAAAGCAAAAGCTTCTGGAGCTCAGGTAATTTCAACTGATTATTACTATCCTTCTCAGCTATTTGAATCCACTTACCAAGTAAGTTTTGATGACGGGAAGTTTGAGCGAATCAAGTAAACGCAACACTGGTAATTTCTAGAAAACAGGCAATTTTTAGAATAAGCCTGCTTTTTTCATTTTTATCACTATGAAAATCTCCAATTATAAATCGCTTAGTTTAATCCTTTTCCTAGGTCTTGAATACGCCATGCCCTTAGCTGCTAGTGGTCAAGCCTTGCCTTCGACCCAAGTCGCTTTTCTTTCCGATATCCATCTACAGGATGTTTATGCTGACTTGAATTCAAACGAATTCAAAGGTGTTTTGAACCCTAAAACTGGAAAATATGCGACTATTCGGAGGATGGAGGCACAGCTCAATTCCACGAGACTTTTCAATGAAAATTACTTTGCCCTTTACGCAGCGCTGAATGAGTTGGTGAAGAAGGAGATTAAACTAGTAGCATTACCAGGGGATTTTACCGACGATGGGCAACCCATGAATGTGAAAAAGCTTAGTCAAATCTTAGAATCCTATGCAATTGAGCATCAAATGCGTTTTTTCATAACCACTGGAAATCACGATCCCGTCAGTCCTTACAAAAGTGTTGGAGGTAAAAATGATTTTTTGGGCCTTGATGGAAATAGACAAGCGATTTGGTCGGAAATCCCCACTGACCTAGAGCCTGAAGGGCCGATTGCTATTTCAGCTGAAATCGCACATTGGGGATATGGAGAGATTACACATGAGCTCAAGGATTATGGGTTTTTCCCTTCGGAAAAGGATTTGTTTTGGTCACATCCATTTATGAAGTTGGATTACGAAGGTTATTCATTTGCCAAAGTCAGGGAATTAGCTGAGTTAGACTTTCGAACATTTCCGATAGACGGGGGTAAATTAGTTATTCCCGATGCCAGCTATTTGGTTGAGCCTGTTGAAGGACTTTGGTTAATGGCGATTGATGGAAATGTTTATTTACCCAACTCAAAATCTGAATATTATACGAGTTCGAGTACTGGATTCAATCTAGCAATCGATCAAAAAAATCACCAATTAGACTGGATCAAAGATGTGGCAGCGGAAGCGAAACGCTTGAATAAAACCTTGATTTCATTTAGTCATTATCCCTTGGTGGATTTTAATGATGGTGCATCCGAAGAATTAAAGTCACTTTTTGGCTCTTCTAAATTCCAATTGAATCGCGTGCCGAAGAAGGAAATCTCAGAAGCATACTTAGCTGCTGGTTTGAGTGTACACTTTGCTGGCCACATGCATAGTAACGATACGGGTGTTTTCGAGGATTCTCTGGGTAATCGACTGGTTAATATTCAAGTTCCTTCGCTTGCAGCATTTCCCCCAGCTTATAAAATATTAAGCTTCCCTTCAGAAGACATAATTAAAATCGAAACAGAAATCTTAGACTCAGTTCCAAGGATGGATGAGTTTTTCGACTTGTACCAAATGGAATGGAATTACAGCTTTACAACAAAAAAAGAAACATGGAATCAAAAGGTCTTGGCTTCTAAAAACTATTTGGAGTATACAGAATTTCATCTAAACGAACTGATCCGGCTCCGATTTTTAAATGCTGACTGGCCTGAGCCGATTAAATCCAAGCTCTTGGATTGGAATCTACAAGACTGGACTTACTGGGCAAGTTTGGTTAGCGAAAAATTGTCAGATCAATTTTTGACCAAACCAGTGAGGGACTCACTACAAATTCAAAAGATTCAAGACGAATTCGATTTGGATCCTAAAACTTGGGATTTACTTAGTAAAGTGCCAGGAGAAACGATAATAAGAGATTTTTACCAACTCAAAAACGGCGGTGATTTAGCTATAAATAGTCAAAATGAACTTCGCTATTCACTATATCCTAAGGTCTTTCAAGGAGTCACTGCAAATAAAAAGTCAAGTAAAAGCTTACTTCAAAACCAACTACTACTTTTTGCTCAGATCTTTCAAAAAATCCAAAATGGACTTCCGTCAGATGATTTTTTCATTGATTTGAAGAATAATAAACTAATTAAAATTGAAAAATAGACTAATTAATATTGGCCTAATTTCTAAAGATTACTATGTTAGCTTTTTTGAAATTAATTATATTATCAACTAATAAAAACTATTTATTTTTTAAGATAACATTACTAATAAAATTACTTCCAGGATCATTTTAATGTTATCAAATAATTAAATGATACTATTTTTTTGGCTCATTTATTTTAATAATAAATAAATTGATTTTTATCACAAGTATGGACTGGCTCCATCGTATTAGACAAATAATATTCTACCACTAAATAGCTTCCTATTTATGCAATTTGATTAAAATTTTTTCAAAAAGCTCAAAAAAATCCTACCTCAGACGAATTATTTTAGGCTAAAAACTCTGTTTATCAGATAGATGTGTTTTAATAAACCTCATAGAATTAAAAAATTTGTCTAGACATTCCACTAGGGAAGGTTGCGTAATTATTACTATAATGTTAAAATTTTTCAATTTCATAAACATAATATAGTGTTAATATTTTTTTAACAGCATTTGTATTTAGCAGTGCTAATTTTGATTCGTGAACAAAGCATGAGTTTCGATTTTGATTTGTTCAATTGTATAATTTTTATTAAATATTTAACACTGGAATTTTATGAATACAAAATTACCACTACCGAAAATCATTTATGCTTCTGCATTTATGATTCTATGGACTGGTTTAAGTACCAATGGAGCCCGTTTATACGCAGAAGGACTTGAACTAAAGAAAGAACTAGAAATAGGATATCCGATTTCTAATTTAATCCCCATCCTGCAATCAATCTCCGGAACAGTAACTGATGAATCAGGCCTACCATTACCAGGCGCCACCGTATTGGTGAAAGGAACTACAAATGGAACAGTCACCGACTTGGATGGAAAATTCTCCATTGATGTAACGGATACTGCCATTATTCAAATCTCCTATGTGGGCTATATCTCAACAGAATTAGCAGTAAATGGGCAATCAATTTTTGAAATTCAATTAAAGCCCGATGCAACCCAACTAGAGGAACTTGTAGTGGTTGGATATGGTACTCAGAAGCGGTCTGATGTCACAGGCGCGATTGGTTCAGTCAAAAGTGAAGACTTCAACCGAGGAGTGATTACTAACCCAGTAGATCTTTTGCAGGGCAAAGTAGCTGGAGTAAATATTACTTCAGCCAGTGGTGAACCTGGGGCAAACCAAAATGTGATTATTAGGGGAATTGGTAGTTTACGATCTGGTACACAACCACTTTACGTACTAGATGGATTTTTACTCGACAATTCCGATACTGGAGTCGCTTCTAATCCGCTGAACTTCCTGAATCCCAATGATATTGCAAGTATAGATGTATTAAAGGATGCCAGTGCTACTGCACTTTATGGCTCTCGAGCATCAAATGGAGTAATTGTGATTACCACCAAAAAAGGGAAAGCAGGAACCTCACAAGTAAACCTTTCAGCTTCCACTGCTTGGTCTTCCATTGCTAATAAAATCGATGTATTCGGTGCTGATGAATTTAGACGACAAGTAGTAGCGGTTGGTGGTGCTTTGGAGGATTTCGGCGGAAATACAAATTGGCAAGATGAATTGACTCAAGTAGGTTTCTCTCAGGACTACAATCTATCCATGAGTGGGGCTAATACCGAAAGATTTTCCTATTTCGCATCCTTAGGTTATCAGAGCCAAGAAGGTATTTTAAAAAATAGTGAATTGAAACGCTACTCTGGCAAATTGAATATGAATCAGAAAGCTTTCGAAGGCAGGCTGACGATTGATTATAACTTGACTGCTTCTTTTACTGAGAATTTACGACCAAGCATCTCCTCGACTATCAGCGATATGCTTTACCTGAATCCTACGATTCCTGCTTTTACAGATGGTCAACCTACACTCTTAAATACGAATGCACTGAATCCAATCAAGCGATATGAGGTCTACAGTGATGATGCCGCAAACAATCGAATCCTAGGGACAATTTCTCCATCTTTCGAAATCATCGACGGACTTACTTACAAGATGAACCTTGGAGTCGACTACTCCAATACGAATAGATACATCCAAAATAGGCCTTTCATCGGGGTTATCAATGAGTCAAATATTTCAGATGGTACTTTGGATGAATTGATTACTGCCAATACTAATAGCTTGGTGGAAAACACGTTGACTTATAACTGGAATAATTATAAGCACAATTTCACGGTATTGGCCGGACATTCTTATCAGACCTTTATGGATGAGTTTAGAGGTACCTCAGCAAGAGGATTTGCCAATAACAATATCGATCCAAGATATCAGGACCAGAACAGCACCAGTCTATTACCGACAACTATCAGTGCATCGGCAATCAAGAATGAATTGCAGTCCTACTTTGGTCGGGTAAATTACACCTATGCTGACCGCTACCTATTTACTGCCACTTTCCGAGCAGATGGTTCTTCCAAGTTTGGTCAAAACAACCGCTACGGCTACTTCCCTTCATTTGCTTTAGGCTGGAATGTAACCAAAGAAGACTTCATGGCGAATTCAGTTTTTAACAATCTAAAAGTTCGTGCGAGCTGGGGAAGAACTGGAAACCAAGAAATTCCATCTAAAATCACTAAGGCTAGCTACTCCGAAGATCGATTGGCTACTGGAGGAGGCAGTCTTAACACCTACCCTATTGATGCACAAGGTAGTACGCTGGATAGTTATCCATATGGAATTGTTTTTACTCGGGTGGCAAACCCAAATCTACAATGGGAAGTATCTACTCAAATTGATTTTGGTATTGATTTCGCGTTTTTAGATTATCGATTGACTGGTACTTTGGATTATTTCAACAAAGTGTCATCCAATATCCTACTTGAAGTAGTTCCTGCCGATCCTATTCAGCCTACATCTACTTTCTGGGATAATATTGATAATATGAAAATCCACAACAGTGGTATCGAATTGGCTTTGAATTATGCCAGCAAGCCAACGCAAAACTTCTCATATGAGATTGGTGGAAACATAACTTTTATCCAAAATGAAGTAAGAGATTCACCTTACTCGGTATTGACTACTGGAGCAGCTCAGGGTGCTGGTCAAACGGGTGCTACGATTAATGGCTATATCAACAATCAACCCATTGGAGCATTTTATATGCTTCAATTTGACGGTATTGGCGAAGACGGATCAAACAGATTCAAAGACATCAACGGAGACGGTGAGATATTGGATAATGACCGAAGTGTGGTCGGAAGTGCGATTCCTAAGATCATCTACGGTTTCAATACAAATTTGAAGTATAAGAATTTCAACTTAGGATTGAATTTCAACGGCGCTTCGGGAAATGATATCTACAATCATACGAACATGTCTCTTTTCACAAAAGCCCAGCTTTCCAGATCAAATAACACTACAGATTTTGCGGTTCAATATCCTAATGAGTCCTTCAACAATTCCAATACGGTTTCAACCCGTTTCCTGGAAAGCGGTTCATTCTTTAGGTTGAACAATGCCACTTTAGGCTACAATTTGAATCCAAGTAGAATCGGAATGGGCGATGCTTTTCAAAATATCAAACTCTCCCTTACTGGTCAAAACTTATTTGTGATCACGAATTATTCCGGATTTGATCCGGAAGTCAATACCGGATCAACTTCAGGTGGAATCCAAACTTTTGGCATAGATCGTTTCACCTATCCAAGAGCAAGGACCTTCATGATCAACCTGAATTTAACCTTCTAAAAAAATTGTCGATAAGTATTCAATCTTCCAAAAATCTTAATCAAATGAAAACTATCAGATTTAGTAAAATATTACCAACAGTCGCTTTTTTACTCGCTTTTCTAAGTTGTACTACATTGGACGAAGAAATTCTCGATGAGTCACTAACGGGTACTGGGCAAGCGGAAATTGTAAGCGGATCCATCGCTCCTGTGTATGGCATGTTGCGTCAAGTATGGCTTCATACTGTCAATTTTGGACTTCAGGAAGTCGCTTCTGATGAAGGAATTCTTCCTTATCGTGGAGGTACAGATTGGTTTGATGGCGGGAAGTTTATTGCCGTACACCAGCATCTGATGACTCCGGGAAATAGCCTAGTGAGAGATTCTTGGACCTTCATTACGCTGACTTTGTCCCGTGCAGTTTTGGCAGAGGAAAATATGCGCCTTGAAGTGGCAAATGGAAATTCAAGTGCCAAAAGCCCTCTTTACGAGATGAAAGCCATGAAGGCTTATCTAAACATGTTGGCGTTAGATAACTGGGGGCTTGTTTTCAAAAAAGATGCTCCTGACAAACTATCGGAAATTCTCAGAGGGCAGGAAGCTTTTGATTACGTAGAATCCGAACTTCTATTAGCAGCTACTGGGATTGGAAGTAATAATGATCCTGGCAGAATGAATAAATATGCAGTAGATGGATTATTGGCTCGTCTATATTTGAATGCAGCTGTATACAGAGATCCTTATGGCGCACCGAATTTCAGAGCTGAGGATATGGACAAAGTGATCCAATACACTACTAATATCATCAATGGACCTTATTCTTTGTCTCCTGAATATTTTGATTTGTTCAATGACAACAATAAAACAAATCCTGAAATTATATTTTCACTCGATCAGAGAGGAGTACTTCAGACCGAGCACAGTAGATGGCAATATTGGTCTATTTCAGGTGATCAGGTTCCAAGACCTGAGTTTCCAAGCACGCGTGGGACTGATGCGGTAGCAGCTACACCTGATTTCATCCAGACTTGGTATGACGCTTATGGTAATGTGGATCCTGCAAAAGCTGATGCTCGTTTTTTCCAAGAGAATACAGTCATTCCTGAAAATCTTAAAGATTTGACTGGTGTGAACCCCAACAATGATGAGGACCATTACTACTGTGTAGATCCCAATAAATTTGAAATGGACCGAGGAATACTCCGTAATGTCATTTGGGGTCCTCGGAAAGATGCAAATGGAAATATTTTGAAATGCGCAGATGGAAAAGTGAGAATCTATCCAGTGATCAACAGAAGAAGCAGTGGTGCAAATATTCGATATGTGGATCACACCTATCAGGTAGATTTTACAAATGAGGGAAGTCTACACAATACAGGACACAGATTCTCCAAATATCAATTTAGCCGTACTGCACCGAACTGCTGTACCAATAGTAGTGTGGACATAGTTTTGATCCGATTGGGTGAGGTGTATTTGATGCGCGCCGAAGCAAAGTTGAGAAAAGGTGATAATGCCGGTGCCTTAACTGATATCAATGCACTGAGAACTTCAAGAAATGCCCGTCCTGCGCAGACTCCTGCTCCGCTCAATACCATTGACCTCAATATATTATTCCGTGAATCCGGTTTTGAATTGTACTGGGAAGGTCTGAGAAGAGTCAACCAAATCAGATTTGGAAAATACGAGAATAGCTGGACAGAGAAGACTGATCAGGATATCAACAAAAGACTATTCCCGATTCCTCAAAGAGCCATAGACGGAGCTTCAAATGAAATAGGATTCTTAGTCCAAAATCCTGGTTATTAAATTCCCTTTTAACTGCTAGTAAAGTAGAGCCGGTGAGATTTCTCATCGGCTTTTTTTATAAATTTTCTGCATTTGTTTTAGTCTCTTATCTGAACAACTGCACGAAAACTAACCCTCTTCCAACAGCTCAACAAATTCTACCTCCAAGCATTATTCTTTTATTTTCTTTAGGTCATCTTTTTGGAGGTCAAGTGAAAAGTCGTCTGACACCATGAATTGAAAAATCTATTTCAAATCTAACCTGCGGCAATTTGAAACGATTACAAAGCCCAATGGTGTTACAGATTTGTACTTTTAAGCTGAAAAAATTGGAAACGAATCGTATTCATATCAAAAACATGGTGTGCCCTCGTTGTATCAGCGCAGTTGAGATGATTTTGAAGGAGCAGGATATTCTTTATTCTCAAGTGAAACTAGGGGAAGTAAGTCTGAACAACTCAATCACCTCAATACAAAAAGGAAAACTCAGTGAAGCTCTCAATCTGCAAGGATTTGAACTTTTGGAATCCGAAAAATCTAGCTTGATCGCCCAGATAAAAGCCGCGATCATTTCTAAAATTCATCACTCAGCCACACCGATGAAGGAGAATTTTTCTACTTTTTTGGCAAACCAGCTGAATCAGGAATACACTTCCATCAGCAGACTTTTCTCCTCCGTTGAGGGCGTCACCATTGAAAAGTACATTACAGCTCAGAAAATCGAAAAAGCCAAAGAGCTACTTTATTACGATGAAATGAGTTTGGCAGAAATAGCTTTTCAACTTGATTACAGTTCTTCCGCTTACCTCTCTTCACAGTTTAAAAAAGAAACTGGAATGACACCTTCCGAATTTAAAAAACAAAGTGATCCTAAGCGCAGGAATTTGGACTCGCTTTGATGGCAACTAGTGCAAGCCAAACAGCGTATTCCCACTCAAAAAGTCTTATCAGATTTTTCATAATCTTGTAAACCTCACCCAAAATTCCATAATTTTTCTCAAGTTGGATTTCCGACCTTTACATGATGGAAATTGAAACTCAGCAACTCACCAAACGGACTTTTCCTGTAACAGGCATGACCTGCGCAGCCTGCGCCTCGAGTGTAGAGACGATTCTTCAATACACCGATGGAGTGAAATCAGCGAATGTGAACTTTGCTACCAACACAGTTCAGGTAGAATTCACGGAAGAAACGGATGCTGAAAAACTAAATCAGGCCCTTACTGCGATAGGCTACGGTTTAATTATCTCTGATGAAAATACCTCCAAGGTGGTCGCAGAAGTCCAAGCTGAAGAATATCAGAAAATTAAATCTCGAACCATTTGGTCAGGCATTTTGACTTTGCCGGTGGTCGTGATTGGGATGTTTTTTATGGATTGGGAATTGGGAAGATGGATTTCGTTGATTTTGACGATCCCAGTTTTGTTCTATTTCGGCCAGCCTTTCTTTAGTGGAGCTTGGAAGAAGGCTAAGTTTCGCAAGGCCAATATGGACACCTTAGTTGCCTTAAGTACAGGGATTGCCTTTCTTTTCAGCCTTGCAAATACGATATATCCAGAATTCTGGCTTTCTAGAGGAGTAATGCCCCATGTCTATTATGAAGCGGCTTCCGTCATTATTACATTTATTACGCTAGGGAAATTGCTAGAAGCTCGTGCCAAATCAAATACTACCTCTGCCCTCAAGAAATTAATGGGGCTACAGCCCAAAACACTGAAAGCCAAAATTGATGGAGTCGAGCAGGAAATTCCGATCGAGGCGGTCCAAAAAGGATATGAAATCATTGTTCGTCCAGGAGAGAAAATCCCGGTAGATGGAAGTGTCATTTCTGGAAATTCCTACGTTGATGAGAGCATGATTTCTGGAGAACCTTTGGCTGTGGAAAAGAAAAATGGCGAGGCCGTTTTTGCCGGGACAGTCAATCAGAAAGGTAGTTTTAGCTTCATTGCCGAAAAAGTAGGTAGTGAAACACTCCTATCTCAAATCATTCTAAGAGTGCAAGAAGCACAAGGAAGCAAAGCTCCAGTGCAGAAGTTGGTAGATAAAATCGCCGGAATCTTCGTCCCAATAGTCATTTCAATCTCCATCCTGACCTTTGCAGTATGGATGTTCGTTGGTGGCTATAATGCATTTACACATGCTTTGATGAATTCCATAGCAGTGCTGGTCATTGCTTGTCCTTGTGCTTTGGGTTTGGCTACACCGACTGCAATCATGGTTGGGGTAGGAAAAGGAGCCGAAAATAATATCCTGATCAAGGATGCAGAAAGTCTGGAATTGGCGCATAAAGTCAACGCGGTGATCCTGGATAAAACCGGAACTATCACTTCAGGTAAAACCAGTTTAACCAACCTGAAATGGGCTACAGAAAATGGAGAAGAGGAGTATGCTCGTATTTTACTGGCTATTGAATCAGCTTCGGAACATCCACTTGCTGAAGCTGTGGTAAAAGCATTAAGTGAGAAAAATATCAGTCCGACTTCGATTCAGGGTTTTCAAAGCATCACTGGAAATGGTGTAGAAGCCAAATCAGAATCAGGTAGTCATTACTATGTTGGAAATCAAAAATTACTTTCAGCCAAAGGCATTGAATTAGATTCAGATTCTTTAACTACAGCAGAAACATGGAGAAATGAAGCCAAAACTGTGATTTTCTTCGCGAATGAATCAGAAGTCTTAGCGATCATTGCAATTGCAGATCAAATCAAAGAGAGTTCCAAAGTCGCGATTGAGACCTTGAAAACCCAGGGCATCGACGTGTATATGCTTACTGGAGACAATGCTCAAACAGCAAAAGCGGTGGCAGATCAAGTTGGCTTGACAAACTTCAAAGCGGAAGTAATGCCTTCGGATAAGTCTGATTTTGTCAAAGAACTTCAGGCAAAAGGCAAGATCGTTGCAATGGTTGGTGATGGAATCAACGATTCTGAAGCTTTGGCTCAGGCAGATGTCAGTATTGCCATGGGTCATGGTTCAGACATTGCGATGGATGTGGCCAAGATGACGATCATCTCTTCGGATCTACAAGCAATCCCAAAAGCATTTAATCTATCAAAATTGACTGTAAACGGCATTCACCAAAATCTCTTTTGGGCCTTTATTTACAACTTGATTGGAATCCCGATTGCTGCAGGCATCTTATATCCTATCAATGGTTTCTTATTAGATCCAATGATCGCTGGGGCAGCAATGGCGTTCAGTTCGGTTTCAGTGGTATTAAATAGTCTTAGATTAAAAACCAAAAAACTCTAAACTTCATTATTCGATATTGAAATTATTGAAGCAATCAGAATTGGTGGCAATATCCCAACCTTAAAACCTTTCAACTTTACAACCTTACAACCTTACAACTCAAACATGAAAACTCAAAAATTCAAAACAAACATTAACTGTGGCAACTGCTTGGCAAAGGTCACTCCTATCCTCAATGCTGAATCAAGAATCAAATCCTGGGAAGTTGATTTAAAAAGTGAGGATCGTCTATTGACTGTTGAATCCGAAGACATGAGTGCAGAAGATGTATTCAAAACTGTCATCAAAGCTGGTTTTCTAGCCAAACCTGAATAATTTTGTTGAAAATCACCTTATGAAATCCACTTTGAAAATCCTTCTTCTCATCCTTTTGGTTGTAGAGTCTAGTTCCTTGATGGCGCAGCAAGCCCCGCTTCTACAAGTCATCAGGTCAGAAATCAAAGGAATCAATATATTTGGAAAGCCCGTAGATCAGCAAACTCGCTGTCAGCATTGGCATTCAGATTTGGACATCATTGCCATCAAATTTCATTGCTGTGATAAATATTACCCCTGCTTCAGTTGCCACGAGGAAACAGCCGATCATTCTCCTTCTGTCTGGCCAAAAGCTGAATTTGACACCAAGGCTATTCTTTGTGGGGTATGTGGAACAGAGTTGAGCATAACAGACTATCAGAACTCTAACAATACTTGTCCCAACTGTAAATCAGCTTTTAATCCGGGTTGTAGCAAACATTACCATCTTTATTTTGAAACTGATTCAAGTAAAAAGTAGATTTTTCTAACCGCCTAATTTTTCAGTCAGGTCAAGAGGAAGAGGTATAAAAGAATCCCCAAACTAAGAGGATCATCAAAACGCATTTTTAGAAAAGGCTCTTCGACTGATTAGTTAATTTATCAATTTAATCCTCTTGGCAATTCAGTGAATAACCATGATTAATAGCTTTCAAATATTAATTGATCCTTCTGTAAAATCAATTTTTTTTTCAGCTAGCTTTGAAATCAGATAGTTCATATGAAGGTTTCAGGAATTTTATTCTTATTTCTTAATCTAGTTGCTTCGGTAAGCTTTTGGGCAGGTAATACATCTGTCTATTTAGATTCGCCAAATCAATCGGCTAGTGAATTATTACATTCGGATCTACATATTCAGCAAAGTTCAATCTTAGAGGTTGGCGATGCGCTCACAAATACGATTGTTCCTGAAAGGCCGGTAATAAGGTTAATTCATTATTTTTTCAAATCTCAATCTGTACTGGATAGTTTTTCAGGTTTATCTGCAATTTGTCATAGAATTGAGCGGAATTATAAAAAAACTGCGTTTACCAGAGATGCAAATTTACCTGCTTTTTTAATCGTTTTTCCCCACCATTATTTTACCTAGTCAAAATCCTGCAACAGGTTAACCTGAAAGAGTTTTGATAAACACCCTAGGTACAACACATTCTTGCCTATGGATTCATTTTGTCGAGCGCATGCTTCGATCAAAAAGTTTCTATACCAAAGCCGAGTGAATAAGTGGTGGTAGCGATGTCGATAAAAGACAGCGCTCCTCTCCTCCCAATTCGTGCTATACCTGAATGCAATGCCACCATTCTTTTACTGAAAAATGCGGGAAATAATCCCAATACAGCATTATTTTGATATAAAGGAAGCTTCCTAGGCAAGGTTTAAGAAAAGATGACCACGGGATCCTTCTACATCTTTTCAATTCTAAAGCCCTTTGTTCCTAAAATTCACTTTGTGAAAAATTCTTCCTTAGCTAAAAATCAGGCTATGTGAGGCAAATAGACCCTGTCAATCGGTTTTCAATTACACCATGCCCAGCAATAAATACATCCTATTTATTAACGCAACAAAGCTTCCCCACAAATCATGACACTTAAAAAAACAACCTATATCACTTTTATCCTTGCCATGTTGGGTACACAGGCAGCATTTTTTATTGTCATTCAGATGATTTGGCCCGGACTGGTAACAGATTCCCTACTTATGACGAGCAGGTGGCTAGGTGTGACTGCAATCGTAGGATTCTGCTTGAAGAGAGCCTCACTTACAACTTGGATATTTGGAAGTATGCTTATAGGAATTGCAATAGGAACGGACTTCCCTGAGCTTGCCATGAATCTAAAAGTGGTTAGTCAGATTTTTCTAAAATTGATAAAAACGGTGATTGCTTCACTCCTTTTCGCGACACTAGTCGTGGGAATAGCAGGCCATTCCAATCTGAAACAAGTAGGAAGAATGGGTTGGAAGTCACTTCTATATTTTGAAATAGTCACAACTTTTGCCTTGTTGATCGGACTACTGGCAATCAACATATCCAAAGCTGGAGTTGGCATTGAGCTGCCAGTGGGCGAAGTTCCGATTCAAGGTACAGCCAGAACTTGGCAGGAGGTGATGCTACATATTTTCCCAGAGAATATCGCGAAATCCATTTTTGAAGGAGAAATTCTTCAAATCGTCATTTTCAGTATTCTGTTCGGAATAGGTTTGGCGTTGATAAAAGATGAAAAAAAGAAGCGAACCATGCTTTCTTTCACTGAAAGTCTTTCAGAGGTTATGTTCAATTTTACCCGTGTAATTATGTATTTCGCACCTTTCGGAGTTGGGGCCGCAATAGCATACACAGTAGGTGAAATGGGTTTGGGGATCTTGATTAATCTATTTCATTTGTTAGCCACACTTTATGTTGCTTTGCTCGCATTCCTACTACTGGTCTTACTTCCTATTGCACTTATTCTTAAAATCCCTGTATTCAAATTTTTGAAGGCCATCTCTGAGCCGGTTTCTATTGCCTTTGCTACCACCAGTTCGGAGGCTGCACTTCCCAAAGCAATGGAGGCGATGGAAAAATTTGGTGTTCCTCGCAAAATCGTCGCATTTGTTATGCCAACTGGCTATAGCTTCAACCTAGACGGAACCACACTCTATCTGTCCCTGGCGGCAATTTTTGTTGCTCAAGTAGCTGGGATAAATATGGGGATAGAAGATCAGCTCTTATTGGTGCTCACTTTAATGCTCACCAGCAAAGGAGTAGCTGGAATTCCAAGAGCCTCCTTGATCATTCTGATGGGGACTGCTGCTAGTTTTAATCTGCCAATGGCTCCGATATTTTTGATTCTAGCAATCGATGAATTGATGGATATGGCAAGAACATCAGTCAATGTGATTGGAAATTGTCTCGCCACCTGCGTGATCGCAAAATGGGAAGGAGAATTTGGTCTTCCTTTAGCTGAAAGTGTGGATTTTATTTCACTCGAGCCTGCGTTGGAAAAGGAAATGCAGGAGGTAATGAGTAATTAAAATAAGCGTATATGATCCACCAACCCAAATCAACCCACAGTTAATTCAAACTACACATGTATGAGTTTATTCAGTCCATTTTAGCACATTTAAGTCCTGAATTGATAATCAATAAGGGCGGGCTAATCCTTTTACTTGCCATCATATTTACAGAAAATGGCCTATTCTTCGGTTTCTTTTTGCCTGGGGATTCCCTTTTGTTTTTGGCTGGAATGCTCTGTGGGTTACCTGTTTTGGATCTTACAATTGTTTCGTTGGTATCTTATATAGCACTAGCAGCATTCTTAGGATATATTGTATCGTACTTTGTGGGATTAAAATTGGGCAAGTGGTTACTTTCCCGGCCTGACTCATTTTTTTTCAAAGCAAGGTATCTCAATATAGCCGCATCTTATTTTGAAAAGAAACAACAAGGAGCAATCATAATCGGTAGGTTTATACCAGTAATCCGGACTTTCCTCCCGCTTTGTCTGGGTCTGATTAAATCAGATTTTAAGATTTTCATGATTTATAACTTCATTGGATCAATAGTCTGGACATCGAGCTTGGTGCTGGCGGGATATTTTCTGAAACTTATCTTTCCAGATCTTATTCATTATCTAGAATGGATCATTCTTTCGATGATGGTTATTACCGCCATTCCATTACTCAGACAATTTTATAAAATCAAAAAAAATCAAAGCTCTTAGCTGTTTTTCGCAATTCTATGAACACACAAAATTTTGATAGGGATTATTCGAAAGGGCTGTATAATTCCAATATTTTGGTAATCAACAGAGCTAGGTTTTAAATAAATCCTAATGCGTACGCTAACCTGAATAAATTAGATAGACAATGACCAATTCCTCACCCTTGGATCGTATTCATCCTATATATATCCAAAAATCAAAGCACTAAATGCTCCATAATACCCAGTTTATATCTTCAATTCAACAATTAAAACAACCAACTTTAGCATGAGTGTTTGGATAATTTTCATCGCAAGTATCTTGCTTTTTCTTTCTCTGGATCTAGGGGTTTTTAATAAAAATGCCCATATAATTCAGACTAAAGAGGCAGCAATTTGGACCAGTATCTGGGTTTTTATCGCTTTAATGTTTTCATTGGTAATCTGGTGGCTTTTCTCGGAAGGTCTGATTGCAAATCCAACAGGTTTAAAACCTGAAGATGCCGTTCTTAAATATATAACAGGCTATTTAATTGAATTTTCTCTTAGCATAGACAATGTTTTTGTAATTGCAGTTATTTTTAGGTCTTTTAATATTCCAGACATTTATCAGCACAGGGTTCTTTTCTGGGGTATCCTCGGAGCAATTATATTTAGAGCCATTATGATAGTTTTTGGAGTGGCACTTATCAACCAGTTTGATTGGATAGTATATCTATTTGGTGCCTTTCTGATTTTCACTGCATATAAAATGCTGAAATCGGATGAATCTGAATTCAACCCTAAAAAATCATTTGTCTTCAAAAAATTGAGGAAAATAATTCCTTTTACAGCTCTTATGAGCGGGGAACATTTCTTTATTAAAAAAAGAGGAATACGTTTAGCCACACCACTTTTCATGGCTTTGATTATTATAGAGCTCACTGATATTCTTTTTGCGCTTGATAGTATTCCTGCCATTCTTGCGATAACAGCCTACCCTTTTATAGTTTTCAGTTCATCGAGGTGTCCTTTTAATTGCATATATTTATAGCTTTTCAAACGCTCAAAATGGATATATTTAAAGGTCAAGGAGTCATAGAGTTCAGTAAAAGCTTCCAAACTGAACTTGACTGCAAGAAATAT
>Ga0136655_1000207_pt1 | contig 26670 bp, 26 predicted proteins | sample CPBDNA_2_FD_94863 | JGI IMG/M metagenome (GOLD analysis project Ga0136655, IMG submission 94863) | Freshwater to marine salinity gradient microbial communities from Chesapeake Bay, USA - CPBay_Spr_15_0.8_DNA (version 2) | ecosystem: Environmental > Aquatic > Marine > Coastal | place: USA... | reverse complement strand
AATTAATCCATCCCAATCATCTGGAATTTTAATATAGAAATAAGGATTATATTTTTTAATATGAACTACTACTCTATCATTGTTCTTATCAATACCATAAATAGTAATTAAGAATTGTTTTTGATTATAACCATCTGGTATATCATCACTAACAATATCAGTGATTTGAAATTCTAAAGTATCACTCATATTTATTTATTTAATGTAAGATATTTTTAGATAATATCAAATTTAAATTTATCAAATTTTAAAATATAAAGATATTATAGATGAAAGAATTAACACTATTAATGATATGTATCCTTATAGTATTTTTTTATATGAATTTCCTTAGACAAAAATTATATTTAGAAAAGATTAAAGCAAGCAATGGAACTGAATATTTAGTAAGAAATTTACCTGATAAAAATGAAGCAGCAAATAAATTAGGATCTATTAGCGATTCATTAAAAAATTTAGTGAACAATTTAAATGAAAATGATGATAAAAAAGGTGAATATATAAAACAATTAAAAGAATCATTTAATCCCGAATATATTACAGAAAATATACCTGGTTCTGTTTATGTTGCTTATTCGGTCAATAAAGGTGAAGAATTATCATTATGTATAAGAGAAAAGGATACAGAAAAATTTATAGATGATAATACAATTATTTTTGTAGCGATTCATGAATTATCACATATAATGACACCTGAAACAGGTCATACACCTTTATTTTGGGATAATATGAAATATTTATTAGAACAGGCTTCTTCTCAAGGTATTTATATGCCAGTAGATTATAGTCAATCGCCAGTAGAATATTGTGGAATGGATATAAATTCTACGCCTATGAAAACTTGATAAAATTTAATTTAAATTTTTAAAATATAATATACTAATAAATTATATGAGTGACCCATATCATACATATGATAATCATAATATACAGATAAATATATTTCATATTAAAGAACCTTTAAAAGGAACTCTTATAGAAAAAGATAAACAGATGCATCAAATAGCATATTTATTTAATTCTAAAGATCCTCAAAAACCTGAAATAAATTTTCCTAAAAAAAATATTAAAGTGCTAAAAGATAATTTATATTTATCTGATACGATTGAGATAGTTTATAGAAAAATCGGTAAAATGATGGATTTACCAAGTAATGAAATATATGCTTGGATAGATCATAAAAGAGAAAAGAAATCATTATTATGTAATAAACCACTCGGCATAAACTATGATGATTTAGAAGATTGTGAATTTATGAATCCTTATTTAATTCAAAAGGTTGATGATAGATTTGTGAATAGTGATGGTTCACCTAAACGGAATGGTTTAACTTATTTAGAACGTTATAAAATATTAAATACTCAAATAGTTGATGAACAATATAATATTTATTTTACAACATTAAAAGATGTTATTGAATATTCTACTAGTATTTTTAAAGAAGATGAAAAGATGATAAAATATGGATATTTAAAAAAATATTTCCCATTACTTGATGAAAAAATATTTGATGATCTGATTGATACGAAGATAGAACTAATAAATTCACAAAAAGAAATATTAAGTGAATATGATAGTTCTCCGGTTGATATTAGACCGATTCATTTATTATATGAAAACAAGAGTAAAAATATGATAATAGATTTATTTAAGATATTTCAAGAATATCAGTTATCAATAGATGTTCCGATGTTAAAAATCCAAACCGATAATTATATGGATTCATATATAAAATTTTATAAAGATGGTATTAATACTTCATATAGTTTATCAATTGATAAGAATATAACAAGTGAAATATTTGAGAAATGGAATAAAAATATTTATTTAAGTGATGGTTTTTCACGACCTAAAGGAATAGATAAAAACAATTCATTAACTTTTACAATTTATGATAAGAAAACACTTGATAATATTCAGATGATATTATATATCGATGGTAAGATCCAAGTTTATAGTGAACGGTTTAATAGATTAGATACATTTACAGATAATATTATACAAGGTTATTTAAGAAAAGTGAATAGTATAATTAAAAGTATCAATAAAGACTTAATAGTATCTATACCTGAAATTATAAATAAACCGATAAGAATAGATATTAGTAGTATATATGAAATATCAGATTATCATTTATTATCATTAAAAAAACTATTCGGTTCATTTTATACTCAATTTATATTATTAACTGATGATGATGATAAATTACATCTATTATATAGAAATTGTGATGATTTTGAGAATATGAAATATATAACAGATACAATTACTTTATGTAAACGTAAAAAGATACTTGAGAAAGATATTATAGAAATATTAATGAATAGATATGGATTAAATAAAACAAAGAGTAAAGAATATTTAGATGAATGGACAACAGTTAATATGAATAATCCTATAAGATATAGAGAAGAGATAAAAAATATAAGTATTATAATAGAGAAAGTATTAGATAGGATAAAAGTATCATTTTATGGTTTATATAATTATAGTAGTTTTCATGAATGTATTGATAATGTAAATCGTATAATGAATATATATAAACAAAAACGAGTAGATAAGAGAAAAGATTTACCCGAACCGATAGAAAAATTATTCAAAAAGACTGTTAAAAATATAATAATAACATCTCAACAAGTTGAACCTATAATAGGTGAACCCGAACCTGATGGTGATGAACCTAGTGAAACTCCTGAAACAGAAGTAATAGAACATACGGATGAAATCATTGAAGAAGAAGATGAATCCGAGGAAGATGAATCAGAAGAAGATGAATATGAAGATATTGATGATGATTTATTAGCTGGAATGAAGGGGGGTAGTTTTGAAGGTGGTACTGATGAATCAAAATATCCAAATTCTCGTTATTATATTAAACGCTTAGAGATGAAAGATCCACGATTAATTAAATATAAAGGGAAAAGTAGTAGAGATGGTTATGCTGCGAAATGTCAAGCAGCTCAGGATAAACAACCTATAGCATTAACTAATGATGAATTATTAGAAATAGATAAGAAAACCGGTTTTAAAAATTTAGGTGTAAGTTATTCAAAACCTATTAAGATAGTTGGTAGTGATAGAGATGATATTTATTATATATGTCCAAAATTTTGGGATAGAAAACATCAAATACCGATTGATCCTAAGAGTAAATATCATCCTATAGAGAAAGATGAAGACGGTAATCCATTAGAATGGAAACAATTTGTATGGTCAAAAGAATATAAAAATACTGATGGTGATTATTTTATCTTAGAAAGGTCCGGTAGATCTGCAGGTAAAGGGGATAGTAGTAGTTATTGGAACAAAGATAAAAATAAAGATAATATAGATAAATATCAGGTCCAGTTAATACATGATGATGTTCATCCGGAGTTATTAGCTTTACCTTGTTGTGGTAAAAAACAATACAAGATAACTAAAAAAGAAGTTAATGTATTAATAAAAGATAAAAATGGTAAAAATATATGGGTAAATGGTGTAATTAAATCAGATAGTGAATTACAAAAATTAAATGATATTCAAGAATGTAAAATAAATATTGGAACTAAAAAAGATGATACAAGAATATTTCATATAAGTCAAATAAAAGAAAAAAAAGGACATACAGTTAGCACTAATATTAGTGATTATACTGATTTCCCATTAAAAGAGGATAATTTCGGACGTGTAAATAATATAATAAAAGATATTTTTTATATGAGACCGAATGCCCCTTTTATAAAAAAGAGTTCAGCAAAAAAAGATATAGAGATGGGTCATAATGGTTTCTTTCGTAAAGGAGTCATACAAGATAGTGATGCTTTTTTAAGATGTTTAGAAACATTAAGAAAACCATTATTTAATAAAAATAGGAAATATAGTTTAAAAGATTTTAAAACTACATTGCTTAGTGATATAGAAAATTTATCATATTTAGATATATTTAATATAGGTAATGGTTCATTTGTTCAATATTTTAGAAGTGAAAAAATATATGATAAACAATCATATGAAAAGGATATTATATCAGATGTAAAAGAAAATTTAAAATCATATATCTATAGTGGCGAACCAAAAGATCATAAATTATTAATACCATTATTAATGAAATGTAGTGAAAAAACAAATAATAAATTATTTAACAATTTAAGAATTAATATATTAGTTTTATCTGAATCATATGAAAAAAGAGGAGATGAAATTATTAATACAAAATTAAAATTATCGGAACCATTGGGGGGATTAACTATTTATGAAGGTGAACCTTATTTATTAATATATCAAAAAGATGATTATTATGAATCATTAATGTATTATTATAATGGTAATGAATATAGTAATATTAGTAATATACGAGATGATGAACCAATAAGAGAAACAGATATAATTTATATTAAAAATGAAATAGCTGAAATAAAAGGTATAAAAGATGGAGTAGTTAAAATATTATATGATAATGGAAGTAATTGTTTAATATCATCAGATGAATGTATTAAATATGATATGTCAATTATATATAAGATATTAACAGAATTTATAAATGGATGTAGGGATAAAAGTATTCACAATAAAAAAGAAATAATTAATTTTGAAGATTTAGAATTTATAATGCGTGAAAAATTTAATAGTAATCCCATAGAAGGATATTATGATAATTATAATAAATTGGTTTGTATATTATATAAAAAGGAAAAGAGTTCATTTAAAATTCCATTATTTATAAAACCTCGGAACAAAGATGATATTAATAGTTTTCCATTAAAAAAGATAAAATCTATGGATAATTATTCACTACCTTTAATATTAAGAACTTATTCACAAATAGACAAATATATAAATGAAATATATCCCGATAAACATTTATTATATATTAATGATAAATGTAAAATAATAGTTAATGATTTTAATTTAACCATTGGTTTATTTATGGAGAATGGATTTATTATTCCCTTGAAACATATCAAATATAATGAATCGTTTTATAAATACGTGACAATTAAAGGATCATCTTTATTATCATTACAAATAAATCATATAAATCCATTCGCTATTAAAGATCAAATTGATACTTATTTTCATAAATATAATGAAAAAAATGAAACTATATATAAATCATTCTCAGAATTATATGATAATATTATGAAAAATAGAGATATAAAATTAATAATAAAAAAAATAGTAAATCATCCAATTAAATTAAATATTCATAAAAGATGGGATTTATATGATTTATTAAAAGATTTATATAATGAAAAAAGATATAAAAATTTAAAAATATTTATTGAATATTTATTAATTCATGATTTAAATGATTTACATAAGATATTATTTCAAAATTATAGTTCATTAAAAGATTATAAAATGAATATGAAATCAAGTGATAGTATTGTTTTAACGATGAAAGAATATTTAACCGAATCCTATTTAGAATTATTTGAAAAACATAGTGAATACATTAGAAATATATCATATTATGAATATTCAAATCCTAATGTAAATAAAACATTATTAAAAAGAGAATCTATAGAAAAACCTGTATCATCTTATAGTAAATATCCAAATACATTAAAGAAAATCTTTGGTAAAGATATAACTATCTATAAAAATATAATCTCAGAAGATAGAAATGATATTAATATCATATCGCGTTTATTAGATGATGTTTCATTAGAAAGGATACGTGGTATTTTAATTGATATTTATTCAGAAGATGATGATAGTTTTAAACTTCATAATGTTATACTAGGGGATATTTATAAAGATAATAGAGAATTATTATCTTCAATCAGTAGTAAATTTTATAAATTATCATTAATAGATTATGAAATATTATCTGAAAAATTAGAGATAGGTTTTGTCTTGTTTTCAAATAGGTATAGTAATGATTTTAACAGATATAAAACTCATATGATAATTCATAAGAGTTTAAAAGATGAAAATGAATCTGATATTAAAACACTATGTCTTTATGAAGACATATCAGAAGAGATTTCAGAAAATACTGAATGTAAACCTATTTCAATCAAAGATAAATTAATTCATGTATTAGGAGATTTAAGGAAGAATAGAGAATTCAATCGATTATATCTAAAATCTTAAAAAAATTAATTTCTGAAAAAAAAATATTTGTTAAGTTATAAATAATGGGTGATTATTCAATATTATTAAATTTTTTTAAGCAAACAGAGGTTCCTTATGAAAAACTCAAGGAATTCAGTAAAGCATTATTCGATTTTGATCAAGACAATTTTTCGGCATTTGGGACAGAAGATGACGAAGACAAAAAACATAATTTTAGTTTTAAAGGCGGGCTGGCGAGCGAGCTCCCACGTGCTTTGCGAGATGGGACCGGCGTCTGGGTGGGCGAATACCTCCTGACAGAAGGTGAAACAGGCCAAATACTTAGTATGGTGGATCGTAAAATAGAAGATAAAGAAAAACCCGCACGTGACGCCTTCAGGCGAAAACTGGATGAACAACACAGGTCGAATAGGGTAATGGGCGGTGGCGGTCGTAGGAAAAAATCTAAAAGGCGTAAATCTAAAGTGCGTAAATCTAAAAAGAGAAGATCTAAAAAGAGAAGATCTAAACGTAGATCTTAAAGACTATTACTGATTGGTCTATTCAGTAAAAAATCATATTGATTAGTTCCCCCTCTCTGATCATTAAAAAGACCTGGCGGATTAATAGGTCTATTAATTGTTGCTTGCATAGAGTTATCTTGAACATAACAGTTTTTATCTTTATTGTCTGATAAATTAGGGATACCATAGCTATCCCATTCTATTTTATATTTTTCACAAAATTGTGGTGATTTAATATTAATTTGTGAATTAGGTAAATACAATTCAACATATCCCGATAAATCTTTCTTTTCTAACTCTTTTACTGTATTTGGCGATATACTAGAAGGATAATATAAATTTCTGATACTATTCATAGATACTACACTTGTTAAATCAACATTAGAATATTCTAAGGATGTTTCGGGGACTGAGATAACTTCAAATGAGTTTTTATAGAAACTATCAAATAATCCATCTATATTTTCTTTAAACATATTTCCATCAAATAAGATACCGGTATCATTAAATTTAACATCATATTTATTCAAGATAGTGGGATTAGAACCGGTTTGAACATTAAGATAATTAATATAAATTTCTTTATCTACGATAACAATATCAGATATACATCTTACAGTATAAAAATTTTTAGTATCATAAATAAAGAAATCTATAAAATATCTTTGATTACCATTTCTACTCACTAGTCCATAAACATTTTCAATTTGTTTAATATAATAATCATTTTCGGTTAATAAATTAATAGTTCCAATTAATTTTTTCATAATAGCTGATAATCTATCTTCAACACTTTTATCAATAGTATTTTTATTATAAATATAAGCATTAAGTTTTCCATCTAATCTTATTTTTGATCCGGCTGAAACAGTATTTAATACTTTTAATAATCTGTGTTCAGGTTTTACAAATCCAATATTAGTAGGGTTTGTATCAGTTTTAAGATATAAATTGTGTCCAGTAATAGTAGTATGATTCATCTGTAATAGATAAAAAAGTAATAATATACCTAAAATTAAAACTATCAATTTGCTATCCATATTATATGATAGATATAAATAAATTAATCTTTTTTAAATACAACTGATTTATTTTCATCAATAAATTCTGTAATAAATTCATAAGCAGTTTGAATATGAATTTTATTACGACCTCCTGTAATAATAATTTTACCACTTTTAAAAACAGCGATAGTAATTTTTTTACAAGTATCATTTAAACCTTTTCCATTACAATGTTTATCACAATCACAGATACCAAAATTTCTTTTAAGAGGATTAAAATAATATTTAATATTTACACCTGGATAATTACAAGGTTCATAAGAAGATAAATAACCATTTTCTACGATTCTTCTATGAAGATTTTCTCTATCTATTTCATGGTAGACATCAAAATCACTATTAATTAATACGGTTTCTAAATCATTGACTTGTTTTACTTCATTTTCAGAAAATATTTCTTCTTTGTTTGATAATTTTAAGAATTCTTTTAATACTATATCCATAGTAGTTTGACCTACAATATCACTATTAATGCCTGTCATTTGAATACGACCATTATTAAATATTTTCACATTAACTCTTTTATTTTTTTTAAGACTATTATGAATGTGGAGAGTAAGTTGATTATAAAAGTATTTTTTTGATTCAAGTTTCTTTTTACTTAATTTCTTATCATTGAATCCTTTATTTATTTCAGATCCATATTCAATATATAAAATATTATCATTAATAGTTAAATTTTCTGCGAGTGTTTTTAAAATAATTTTAGTATTTAATTCACCTATCTGAACCATAGTAGAGATATGTAAATTTTCTGAAAAATGTATATCGTTCATAGTTAACACGTTAAATTAATAAAATTTCTTTAAATAGTAAATCAAATTTTTAGTTTAATAGTATCTTCCACGTATCTAGCATATTTTAATAATTTAGTTGTATTCATAATTTTATCAATATGTTTTATTAATCTTGATAATAAAACATCTTGATTAAGTAATCTGTAATGAACAAATAAAATACACCATGACACGCAAAATCCTGAATGTTCATCAGGGTCTAATTCAGTTTGAAAACTTGTTTTTTTATTTGCCGATACAACATCAATAAAACTATGAGTTGGTAATATTTCTCCGAATAACTTTCTTAATAATTTTAATTTTTTATGATAAATACCTTTATTACCAGCAATTTCACTATTTTTATTTTTACGATAACCATGAGGTTCAAAATATTCTATCGTAGAGTTTTTATTATTAATTAATGCTATATTCGCGTGATTACCTTCTTCTGTATTTAAATTTATAATTAAGATATTAAATTTTTTATCATAATTAAATTTATTTACATATTCAATATCAACTTTATTTTTACGAGAAATTAATGATATTTCAGGGTTAGTATAATTTAAATCTTTTGTAAAATTGTCTTTCACATTGTGAAAGAATAACGCTATATTTCCATATGACTGATAGTTAAACCCCATATTTCCCATATTTCCCAATGATGCTTTGGTTCCTTTACTTTTATATTTGGAAAAAGGAATATCTATTATTTGTTTAACTTTTTGTGTTTTTTTATTTCCACGTTCTCTTAATGATAAAATGGGCACTAATTTATTCATACCTGCTAGGTTTGTTCTTTTTTTAGTTTTCTTTTTACCCATTTATTTATTAATATAAATTTATTTTAACATAATTCGGAGGTAGTTCCGATATCTTCAATATCACTATCGTCATCGTCATCGTCATCGTCATCATATTCTAAACCTCGTTCAACTCTGTCTCTATTTGCATCATCATCCGGACATAACATAAATGTAATGTCCTCCATAGCATCTCTAAGTCTATCGCGATCCATATTAAACATATATCCAGCTTTTACCATAGTTAAGATAAGATTTTTCATATCATCATAATCACCAATAATAGTTTTACTTTCAATGATAAATTCGCGAATAGTATTATGTAAATCATCGACGCTTACAACTTTTAATTCTTTCATTTTATAAGTTTTGTTTTAAAAAAAGATATTTTATTAAACGTATATATTATATTATGTTAACACAAATATCCAATGATTTAATAAATTATTTTTTACATAAATGTGATGTAAATGAATATTTGAAATCGCAAACTATGAAAAATTTATATGATTCATTAAACAATCAATATACGAATAGTCCGATAAATATGAAAGTGGGTTTTAATGAATACCCTCAATCAGAATTTATTGTTAAAAGTCTAAGAAATAAATTATCGGTTCATCAAAAAGTTTATACTTATAGTTGGATAACCAAATCTAAATACAATATAAAAAATACGTTACATATTTATCTGAAACAAGATGATGAGGTTCTACCCCTTACTAAATTATTAATAAAAGCAATATCTTATATTACTAGTTTTAGTGATAAACCAAGAAGTATAACCGTTCATTTATGTCTTTTACCTGATAAGAAGATTATTAAAAAGAATTCACAAAAATTAACTCCTTTAAATGTAAATTCGGGATCAAATAGATTTAGTGATACTGAATCTGAAATATGTATTTTCAGAAGAGAAGAATGTATAAAAGTAATCTTCCACGAAATAATTCATGGTTTACGATTTAGTCATTTAGGTAATCATGATATGATTACTCAACGATTATGTCAAAAATACAATTTAGATAGTAGAGAAATCTTAATAGATGAATCTTATACTGAAATATGGGCTAAAATACTGAATACATTTTTTATATCTAGTTTAACTAATTCTCATACAAAATATCAACATTTTTGCACTATGTTGACTATAGAAAAAGAATTCAGTTTATATCAAGGGAATAAAATAAAAGGATTCATAAAAAAATCAAAGGATAAAAATTTAGATAAGGATACAAATGTATCGGCATATTTTTTAGTTGTCGGTGAAATATTTTCTAATCTAGAAGAGTTTTGTATGAATTGTAAAAATAATCCTTATTTAATAGATAAAGAATCTTGTTTGGAATATTTATATAGTTTAGATACCATAAAAAAAAGAAGAGTAAATATAAATGATAAATATTATAATTCACTTAGAATGAGTGTTTGTGAATTAAAAGTTTAGTAAATTTTATAAACTCGCTGAAAAAAAAACTAAATTAAATGATTTATTAGGTAAAGAGAAATTTAATCATAAACTATTAATCTAAACTAGTTTCAATGAATACTTATTTATAGTGTTGGATAAACACCTTCCTTGTTAGGGAAATGAACCTTCATATACTTCTGAAGATTAAAGAAGGTTAGGTCATCATCCTTATTCATCTTAAGAAGCTTCCTGAGAGAAGCATCGGGCTTAATCTGGCGCTTATCAGAAGGATTCTGAAGACTCTTAGCCTTGCAGTATTCATGAATGCGCTTGGTTACATCAGTCCTAGAGATGAGTTCATCACTCTTGAGGCCGAGGAACTTACGCATTTCATCCGAAACAGGACCTTCCTTGGCGAAACCACTCTTCGGAGCATTGGGGTCACGTGGCTTACGAGGACGCTTTCCAGTAGCCTTCTTGTTGAGCGCCTTGGTATCGCGATGAACCTGCTTCTCTAACTTCTGAAGACGAATACGGAGATTGCGAATAGTATTCAGCGCATTATCGAGTTCAGAAACTACAGCTGTAAATTCATCTAGGTAAGGTGTTTCCGAAACTACAGGGGGGTCGGTGGAAACCGGCGCGACTTCCTGGACCGGAGCGACTTCCTGGACCGGGGCGACTTCCTGGACCGGAGCGACTTCCTGGACCGGTTCCTTCTTCGGAGTATCCTTTACTGGCTTCTTGTTCTTCGGAGCAGACTTCTTAACATTCTTGGTAGCAGGTGGCATTATTATTATATTCTCTATTTATATTTTTTTCTTATCAATCAACCGCACTTATTAGTATAGTTTTATCTTAATAATATCTTTTTAAATGATTTTTAATTTGATTATATCAGAATTAATTCATCATAAATGATAACCAATCGATATGAGCTAAATAACATTCTTGGGAAACCATTCCAAAAGCAATTAAAAAATACATAAACCCTAACTTCCTGTCTGAATCAGATTGAGCATTTGTAAATTTCATAACTTCATGTAATATTAATTCTTGTAAATCTTCTTTAGACGAATAATTCATAACTTCAATCATAGGTGTCTTAAATATATCCGCATTTGGAGGACATATATTACGTTTCATTTGTTGTGTTAGTTGACTACGATAATTCCATACATCTTCCAATTGTCTATATAATTCTTTTAATCTACGAATCGTTAAATTTGAAAACCATTCTATATGACAAGTATATCCCGATTGTTCAATATATGAAAATAAATCAACTATTTTTTGTTTTATAGCACCTTTTCTTTCTCTAATAATATTTTCTGAAATATCAATATAACCTTCTTCTTCTTTTAAAGATTTTATAATTTTTTTAACTTCTAAAACTATATTTTGAGGAATAGGTTCTGTTGTATATGGATTAGGATAATTCATAGTTAATAATTTATCTAATGATCTTATATCAAACCCCCATCTAAATTTATTTATATCAACATAACTATAAAAATATTTTTTAGGAATATCTTTTAATTCGTCATATGTATAAAAATCTTCAGTATTATTACATTTAAATTCATTTAATTTATTACGAATATTTCTACCTCTAAATAATGATTGTATTTTTATGATACTTTTATCATTATCACTATGATGATATTCTTTAATCGCAATAATATGTTTATTGACTTCATCAAAGAGTATTTTTTTATCTGAAATTATGGGTTTAATTCTCATCATATTTTTCATATATCGGATTAAATCCGATTTAAGATAATCTTTACTTAATCCAGTAAATCTATCTCTACAGATAGTATCATCTTGAATTAAATATTCTCTGCGATGTTTATAACAATAATCGCCATAATTACATTTATGTTTACAATGATTTTCTGAATTATCTTTTAATTCAATAAATTTACAAATATTACTCATTATTAATATTCTTATTGAAAAATTTTTAAATATGAATGATTTATTATTTCTTAAACCCTCAAAACTATTTAAAAATTTGATTTGATGTAAATTTGTAATCTAATCAGTTATACAAAAGGGAATAATAATAAGAATAAATAAATAAATAAACTAGCAACAAAGAAAAGAGTTTTCACACAGTAAAGAGTTTTCACACAGTAAAGAGTTTTCACAAGTAAAGAGTTTTCACAAGTAAAGAGTTTTCACAAAGTAAATATGGCAGATTTTACACCTGTTCGCTTTGAGGACTTTGAACCATCAAAGGTTAACTTCACTACGGCGAAGGTTATGAGTAGTGGTGCCAAGCTATTCTTTCTGGAATACAGCGGGGGACCTCTTGTAATTCAGAGCCCAGATATGCCTATCACTTTTGATCCACAAGCATTTGAGGAGGGTGATACAGCTAAGTATAGTGTAAAGACCTCTCTTAATATGTCAAATGAAAAGTGTAATGAATTTTATAATAAGATGAAGCTATTTGATGAACGCCTAAGGGAACTCGGTAAGGCGAACTCACAAGATTGGTTCAAGAAGAAGAATATGTCAGATGAAGTTATCGAGAGCATGTATACTGCTTGCGTTAAGGAACACATTGATCAGGATACTGGTGAACCTAGTGGGCGATACCCGCCGTCATTTGGTTTTAAGGTTAAGAAGAAGGATAATAAGATTCTATGCAAGTGTTATGATGAAAACCGAAAGGAAATCAATTTCAATAATCCAGATGGTGAAAATCATATGGTCCTAACAGATGTCTTAAAGAAGAATTCATCAATTAAGGGTCTATTTAAGTGTGATTTCATCTGGCATTCCCCAGGTAAGTTTGGATGCACCTGGTCGGCACTACAGCTGAAGGTAAAGATTGCTAAGAGTTTTTCGGATGGTTATGCTTTTGATGATGATGAAGAAGATGCTAAGGATGCTGAACGTATTTCTAATGTTCAGTTTGTAGAGAGTGAGGAGGAGGAGGTTGCTTAAATTAAGTTTAATTATTATTAAACATAATTATTAAAGATTAAATTTAAATAAATAGATTAATTATTTTTTATCATTACGATTTTTTATCTTAATCGTAATACAAGATGTAATGTAGATTCTTTCTGAATATTATAATCTGCTAGAGTTCTACCATCCTCTAATTGCTTTCCAGCAAAAATTAATCTCTGTTGATCAGGAGGTATCCCTTCTTTATCTTGTATCTTTGCTTTCACATTTTCAATACTATCGCTACCCTCAACTTCAAGTGTAATTGTTTTTCCAGTTAAAGTCTTTACAAAAATCTGCATATTATATATATATTGAATTTATTTTAATTTTAAATAGATTTATAATTTTGAAATTGTGTAAAATGGTAAAGGACCATAAACTCTATTATTTTTCTTTTTTCTTTCTTTTAACATCTTCTTATAACTAACAAATCTAAACGTGTCATTTTTATCTTTGTTCCGTTGCCTACAACGAAATGAATCTCGAACACCATTCAGTATAACCACATTGTTATTCGGTGTTGTAACATACATCTGGATCATCTTTATTTATTATAAATTGTCTTAAGATAGTATTTTTTAAATATTTTTAATCAAAACTAATTTCAATTGGAACATGATTCATTTTTAAACCTCTAGTAGCAGATAATGATAATTCTTGTCTTTTCTTTCTTGAACCATCTTTTTTATCTGAATTCATTTTCATCTGTTTTAATGAAGTATTCATATCATATTCTATTTCTTCTTTATTTAATTCAATATAATCTACAATCATATTTGATATCGCCCATTTAAAAAAATTTAATTGTCCTAATGTAGTTTCTACTGAATACTCATCATCAATCTTAAATAGTATTCTATCTCTTCTACAAAAAGGATCAAACTTTTTCTTTGAATATGCTTTTAATTGTGATTTATATGAATGAAATACATTCATATTATTCAGATATTTATTTTTTTCATCAAATGATGGATTACCATCTTTGTCTTCATAAACTATATAATATGAATTGTTCTTTTTAGAATAATTCGTTATAAACCAATCTATTGAACGTAATGATATACTATCATGGTCATTCAATAAATGTAAGAGTTTATCTCTATTGTATGGATTTAAATAAAAGCTACGCAAGGATTCTATTAATAATGTATTATTAATCATATTTAAAGATAGTTAGTTAAAGATTTAAATTCTTTAAATGATTTAAACGCACTTAATTAAATTTGATATTCTTTATTAAGATTTCAACCATTCAGTATAATCTCGGTTTAAAAGCGAAGATGAAAAATCCGGTCTTTATTTCAAATAAGAAAGAACAAATTTTATATATTTATAATATTTACGATAATTGTATGTTTAAAATAGCAAAATTAGATGAATACTCAACAACTATTTTGAATATTCCTAAAAATTCAGTGATTAGTATTAAAAGATGTCATTATATAGGAGATTATTTAATACCTAAAGAAACTATTTATGAAGATAAATTAAATATAAATCATTTAGTCTTGTAAATTATCTTCTTCTAGATCTTTTAGATCTTTTACGTTTAGATTTAATGCTCCGCTTGCTTTTTGATTTCTTCTTCTTTTTAGAGTTTTTTTTTCTACGTTTGCCACCGCCACCTTGTTCATTAACAAGTGTTGCGACCATATCAACCTCGCGCGGAACCCTGTACCCCAAAACCTCTAGGATGATCTTTAAATTATTTATGTCGTTTTCTAATCCTGCTATTTTTGTGTTGGTTTCCCTATTATTACCAAATCTGATTCCAAATCTGTAATTTTATTTTTTAATTCCCCAATACTTTCATAAAGTGTTGTATTTGCACCCTCCAAATTAGTTATTTTATTTCTCAACGCTTCTATATCTGCCATATAATATATCAAAATAAAATAAAATACAATATTATATATGGTTAAAAAGAATAAAACAAAGAATAAAAATAACATTGATTATGTTGTAGCGATTCCTACTTATAAAAGATACAGTGAAATTACTACTAAAACACTACCTACATTGAAAAGAGGTAAAGTTGATAAAAAACGAATTTATGTATTCGTAGCATCAAAGAGTGAAGAAAAATTGTATAGAGAAAAAATGGATCCCGATACTTATCATAAAATAGTAGTCGGTAAAAAAGGATTAGTTCCACAGAGAAGATATATTAGTCAATATTTCCCTGAAAATACTAAAATAGTTTCTATGGATGATGATGTTCAAAATATGATTCAGTTAAAACGCGATGATTCTCTAAAAAAAATATCTAATTTAGATTCATTATTTAAAAGATTTTTTAAAACTTTAATTGATAAAGATTTATATTTATGGGGTGTATATCCTGTGAAAAACAATATGTTTATGAGTCGTAAAACTACCACAGATTTAAGATTTATTATAGGTGTTGTTCATGGATATATAAATCGTCATTCAAAAGATTTATATCCAAGTATGAAATCAGTCAGTAAAGAAGATATAGAACAAAGTATTCTTTTTTACTTGAAAGATGGTGGTGTCGTAAGGTTTAATGATATTACATTCACAACTAAATTTAATGCTCCAGGTGGATTAGGCGTAGATAGATTTCAAATGAATAAAAATGCTCAAGAATATTTAGTGAAAACTTATCCAGGTATCGCCAAAGCTAAATTTAGACCCGATGGAACACCCGAAATTACACTGAATAGAAATCCTAACATTTCTTAAATCCAGAATCAATGCATTCTTTAATCTTCTCATCTAATTTTTTAGTTGCTTTATTAATATCTTTTAATCTTGGTTTTATTTCTTTACCATTTAAATAAATCCGATTATTCTTCTGTTCATATACTTTTTTAATATTTTTACCATTTTTCTTTGTTGAATAAGATTCTTTCCTCTTGAAATGTTTTTTACCATTTACATTTCTACTACTGCTACTCTTGGATACCATATATCCTGCTGTACCTAAACCTGCCGCTCCTGCTAATGGCGCTAATAAACAAGGTGGACAAAAGCCACCACTTTGAGAAACCTTTCTTTTACGAGTTCTTTTAACTTTTTTATTTTCTTTAATCCATGCTTTCATAGATTTATATTTAGGCTTGTTTTTTTCTAATCTTAAATATTTTTTACGACTCATCCCCTTAGGAACATCATCAAACCATTGAGGATAACCACCATCCTGAACCATTCCTTATATATTATAAAATAAAATATTATTGATATTATTAAGATGGAAAATTGGATATTTTATGCCGGAATCGCAGCTTTTTTAATTGCGATGAGAGATATATTCACTAAAAAATTTACAAATAAATATTCAGCAATTGAACATTTATTATATTATTATATTCTCTGTGGATTTTTCATCATCCTATTCGCTCTATATAAATCAAAAGTACAAGGTGAAAAGATAAGATTTATTGATACTAAAGATTTATGTCCTTATATCATTGTTGCTGCTGTTTCAGCAATTATTATATCCCCTTGTCAATTTTTATCATTAAAAGATTGTGATAATCCAGGGAAAAGTAAAGCAATTGTAAATATGAATAGTGTAATTGCTTTTATTTTAACAATATTATTTATAAGAGGAACTAAATTAGAAATTAAAACATTAATAGGTATATCTATGACGGCTCTGGGTGTTTATTTAATTATGTAATCGTATCTATAAAATAAATCCCTTGTAAATAAGAATCAGATAAATCATCCTTCTTTTTAGATGTATCATATAATACATGATATTTCTTATCTATTTTATCATTTTCTCTTATCATAATATCAGTATATTTAATAGCTAAATATTTATTTCGTTTATATGTTTCTTTAATATCACATTCTATTTTAGGACCCTTATAAGCTTTTAATTTATTTCTAGCATTTATCATTTGTATTTCTTTTATTTCATCTTTCATTAAGAAATAACTATATAATATCATTTGAATACTTTTCATAGTAGGATTTTTCAAAGCAGGTTGATTTTCAATGATTACTATTTCAGATTCTAAAAAATGAGGTTTCTCATCTAATAATTTGATAATATTTTTACCTAAATGAAACATACTATTATCTATTTTCTTTATATTATTCATTTTAAGATCCTTATAAGATTTCAATTTTGTATGACTGGTACATAGTTTTGTGCCACTAGATTTAATAAATTTAGTTGCTGTTTTATCACAACATTTACCTTTGTGAATGTGTTCACAAGTAGGATCTATACTAATATTAATAATACCCCAATCAAGAATAGATTTATCATTTGTATCTAATTGACAAAAAGCCAGATTTTTAATACCTACATCAAATGATAAGAGTTTCATAAAAATATATACTAAAAAATGTTTAAATAAAATATATAGATAAATATATATGTTTGATTTAAAAAATCTAATTAAATATTTCATAATGTTTTTAGTGACTAGTACAGCAACTATGATAATACCTACTTGTGGTGTATTAAAAGAGCACGCTATCTATGTAGGATTAATATCAGCATCTACTTTTGCTTTAATTGATATCTGTTCACCACAAATTATAGTTGAACGAGAAAATAATATTTAAAATTAAATGAATTATTATTTAATAAATGAGTGAAACAGGGCAAGAAGATTGTGGAATTTGTGGTTTATCTATAGATGAAAAATTTTCACATACTTTAAAATGTAATCATACTTTTCATTATGAATGTTTAATGAAAAGTTTTCAAAATATAAATAAATATAAAAAAAATATTTATAATTATTGTCCTTATTGTCGGAAGAATTCGGAATATTTACCTCTAGCAAATGGTTTAAAAAAGGTTGTTCCAAATGTTCATTGTATTAATACTACAAGTAATATTAAGGAAAAGAAAGAAGAATTAAAAAATAATTATAGTAATCGCTGTGAATTTTTACTGACCAGAGGTAAAAATAAAGGAAATTCTTGTGGTAAAAATTGTATTTTAGGATATAATACTTGTAAAACTCATATGGGTAAAGTAAAAATAAATACTAGTCAGCAAAATAGTTAAAGGTACAATTGGTAATTAAATTGTTATATAAATATGGATTGTAGTATCTGTTTAGAAACATTAGAAAACAAAGATATATATTTATTATCTTGTGGCCATGAATTTCATACTAAATGTTATCTTAATTGTGTATATTCGAATAATTTTAACATGTTTATTAAGTGTCCTCTTTGTAGAGAATTAAATATTAATACAGAAAAACCTTATGATAATTCATATGATAATTTAAAATGTTGGACTAAGTTAGAAAGATGTAAATGTAAAACCAGAGAAGGTAAACGTTGTAAGAAAAGATCAGTCTTATTTAATAATGGTAAATGTAGTATTCATCAAAAACCTTTACTAAAAGATAAATATGATTTAATGTGTGATTTTATTTATTATCTTATGGAAAGTAATAATAATATTTCTACAAAGATGGGTATGATTGATATAGGTAGTAAATTATGTATAAAATATTCTCATTTAGAAAAAGTTCCAGATATATTACATTATTTTTTCAGATTTTATTATTATAACAATCAAGAAAGTATAGTGAATAAATTAAAAATCTATGATTATTACGAGTTAAATAAAGATGAAGAATATAATGATATTTGTATGAAAAAGAAAATATTATTTTAAAGATAATACTTTATGATTAATAAAATGGAAAAACATATTTCAGAAAAACGCAAACAGATATTATCTGTCCAAGAATTATTAAAAGATTCAAAACTATCCGATGAAAATTATGATAGTACGATAGAACCTTTTTTTATGAAACGAGGTAATAATGATTATATTATGAATTATAAAGATTTACCCCAATTACCTGAAGCATTAAATCGTCATATAAAAATATTTTATACTCTTTTAGGTAATCCCGATGTTGAAGTTTATATAGGAGATTATACATTTACGAGTTTAACTAAATGTTTAGAAAATTATAAACATTACTGCGATAATAATCAACATTCTGTATTTGATATTGCTTATAGATATGAAGGTTTAGGTCATATAACAGTCGTATCTTGTGATTTAAATAATCATCTTTTATTTGAAAGAAGAGATGGCGGATCAAATGGTTATGATAGAGAAGATAATTTTCAAGATTTATTAAAATATAAAACAGGTGATAAAAAATATTTTTATTTTATTCAGTTTAAAAATATATTATTAGATTCTAAAAATTTATAAATACATACCATAAGGTGGTTTATCGTTTTTTATATCAGTCTTTAATAAAATTTCTATATGTTCTTCAGTTAGTTTTAAAGGTAGAGATATATCTTTTAATTGAAATGCTAATGCACTATCTCCATCAGATAAGATATGAATATTAATTTTAGATACAATTGTTTCAATACATCTTTTTAAATTCCTAACTCCTTCTTCTCCTTCGGTATATTTTTCAATAATATTTTTTAATATATCATCTGAAAATATTATTTCTTCTTTACTAAACGCAAATGTATCATATATTTCGTGAATAAGATATTCATTACAAATTTTAATTTTATCTTCAGTTTTAAAACCTTTTGTATGAATAACATACATTCTATCTTTTAAGATTTTATCAACTTTAGATTCATCATTGTAAGAAAAGATAAATAATGCCTTTGATAAATCAAGATGAACTCCTGGAAAATAATTATCTTGAAATAATGAATTCTGTGATGGATCAGTAATGTGTGTTAACATATGAATAATTTCATCTCCTTTAGTTGTATCACTAATTTTATCTAATTCATCAAAATAGATTATAGGATTCATACATTTAGAATCTTGAAGAATTTGAACAATTCTACCCCAATGAGAACCTTCATAAGTATAACAATGACCGTCAAAATAAGCTGAATCAGAAGCTCCACCTAAAGCAATGAAATGAAAAGGTCTATTTAATACTTTAGAAATACCCTCTTTAACAAGAGTAGTTTTACCATTACCCATCGGCCCTTGAATAGCAAGAACATTACCACCACTATCGGGATTTTTTATCCATTTACCGATAACTTGTAAAATATGAGTTTTCGCTTCTTTATGACCATAAATAGCAGAATCAAGTGTTTTATATGTATTTTTTATAAATTCTCGTTTTTCATGAATAGAATTATCAGGGTTTACAGAAATATTATTATATTTACCAAAGGGTACACGCATAAGACCATTAATCCAATGATCCATTTTACTATGTTCTCCTGTTGAAACATCCATCTCAGACATTTTATCAATATTTTCTAAAGCAATTGCTTTTGTCTTCATATCCATATGTGATTCAATCACTTTAAATCTGAGAGGTTTATTACTACCATTATATTCATAAATCTCCTGTGTTAGTGTATATATTTCATCTTTCTTTTCCTTTTCAAGATAATGATAATATTCCATATTTGCTTCTTCAGAATTTTTTAACATTTGTTTATCAATTAATTCTTCATATTTTTCATCATTTTCATCATATTCAAATGAATATTCTTCATCAGAAGATTTTTCTTCTTGATTAGATTTATTTATTTTAACTTTCGGTGTTGATGATTCATCGCTATTAGATAATTCTTGAGAGTTTTCAGAAGTTTCAGATCCTGAATCAGATTTATTATCTGAATCTTTAAATGATGTATCGTCGCTATCTGTATTAAAATCTAATGTCAGAATAGTATTTAAATTTGTTTGAGGTGTAGAGGGTTCATCTAAAACTATCTTTTCTACACTTTCTTCGCTACTATCATCAGAAACTTCAACCTTTACTTTATTACGTTGTTTCTGTTTACGATTTTTTTTAAGTTCTATGTTTGCTTTTTCGGTTGCTTTTAAGATAAGATAAGTCATAAAGACATCATTTAATTTTTTATCATTTTTCTTTTTATTATTTCTTTTTATTTTCCTTTTAGGTTTTACACCTCTTAAACGATTTAGTTGTTTATCAAATTCTTCTTGATCAAAACTTTCATCACAATCATAATCAATAAATCCTTTAAGATTACCATTTTCATCAACACTACTATCATCCTCCGATATCATATCGGAGGATTCATATAATTTATCATTTAGATATTCTTTAGCTTTACTACGAGTAGTCATTTGATGTGGATTTGTGCTCATTATTATTTCTATGATTAATTTTATAAATTAATTTTAAATCAAATTTAGATTATATTTGGAAATACTTTAAAAATTTGATTTAAAAATATAAATATTATATATTAAGTATCAAAGATGTCTAGAATGGAACCAATCACAAAAGATGTTTCTGGTTTACAATTTAGTATTATGTCTCCGGAAGAAATAAGAAAACAATCAGTGGTTGAAGTTACTAAACATGAAACATATGATAAAGATATTCCTGTTGTGAAAGGTTTATTTGATATTCGTATGGGAACTACTGATATGGGAAAAATATGTAATACTTGTGGATTAGATAATTTACAATGTCCGGGTCATTTTGGTCATATTGAATTAGCTAGACCTGTATTTAATTATCATTTTATAGATATTACCTTAAAGATTTTAAAATGTGTATGTTTTCGGTGTGGAAAATTAAAAGTTAATAAAGAATCTAATTTAATCAAGGATTTAAAAAATAAATCAAATAAGAAACGATGGACAGATATCTATGAATTATCCTCAAAGATCGGTAGATGTGGTGAAGAAAATGATGATGGTTGTGGTTGTATTCAACCTGTTCGCTATAAGTTAGATGGTATTAATGGTGTTCAGAGTGTATGGAAAGATTTAAATATACCAGCTTCAGAAACATATTTAAGTGCTGAATATGTAAAATCATTATTTGAGAAAATATCTGATGAAGATTGTAATCTATTAGGATTTAGTAGTTTATGGTGTAGACCTGAATGGTTAATATGTTCTGTGTTTCCAGTTCCTCCGCCAGCGATGAGACCAACTGTAAAACAAGGTGATTCTCAAAGGATGGACGATGATTTAACTCATAAATTATCTGAAATTGTTAAATATAATAATACATTGAAGAATAAGATTAATAGTTTTGCCCGTAAAGAAATCATTGATGATTGGTATAATATGGTAGTTTATCATATTATAACATTTATCGATAATGAACAACAGGGGATAAGTCAAGCAACTCATCGTAGTGGTAGACCTATTAAAGCGATTAGACAACGTTTAAAAGGTAAAGAAGGTCGTTTAAGATCAAATCTAATGGGTAAACGTGTAGATTTTTCAGCACGTAGTGTTATTACACCTGATCCAAATATAGAATTAGATCAATTAGGTGTTCCTATGAAAATAGCTTTAAATTTAACATTCCCTGAAATAGTTAATAGTTTTAATATTGAAGATTTAAAATCTTATATTAAGAATGGTCCAGATGTATGGCCTGGCGCTAAAAGTATTATTAAACGAGATGGTAATAAATATACAATAAATGATAATAATAAAAATGATATTGTATTAGAAATCGGTGATAAAGTAAATCGTCATATAGTAGATAATGATTATGTATTATTTAATAGGCAACCATCTCTTCATAAGATGAGTATGATGGGGCACAGAGTAAAAGTTATGGAAGGTGATACATTTAGATTAAATGTTAGTGTTACACCTCCTTATAATGCTGATTTTGATGGCGATGAAATGAATATGCATGTCCCTCAGAGCGTTCAATCTATGAGTGAATTAATAAATATCGCATCTGTAAATTCACAGATTATTTCACCAAGAGAAAATAAACCAATTATTACAGTTGTTCAAGATACATTGTTAGGTTTATATAAATTAACACAATCTGAGATTATTAGATTTAATTCAGGAAATAATATTACATATAATTCTAATTCAAATATATATGATACTTCTCAATCACCTGAAAATTATAAATGTGTTGATAGCTGTATTTATAATAAGAAACAAATGATTAATATTATTTCACAATTATCTACCTTTAATGGTTCATATCCTAAACCAGATAGTATCTATAAAAAAAATGGTATCAAAATAGAATCTTGGTCAGGTAAATGTATCTTATCATATATATTACCAGAACATATTAATTTAGAAATGAAAAATAGTAGTTATGATAATATATCTTCGGATGATAAAGATCCTTTAAAAATATTGATTTCTGCAAATACAGATAAGATAAATAATGTAAAAATTGTTAAGGGGAAAATTCTACAAGGGACTTTTGATAAAGGACTATTCAGTAAAACATCGAAGGGATTAATTCATACTATTTATAATGATTTAGGACCCGAAAGAACTAATCATTTTATTAATGATTTACAAAAAATCACAAGTAATATCTTATTAGTTGAAGGATTTAGTATCGGTATTAGTGATATGATAGCAGATAGTATTACAAATGAAAAAATAACTAATATTATTAAACAAAGAAAACTTCAAATTGAAGGAATTATGCAAGAATTTCATCTAAATATTTTTGAAGGTATTCCCGGTCAGAGTAATCATAATTATTTTGAAAGTAAGGTTAATAGTATTTTAAATAAAACAATTAATGAAACAGGTAAAATCGGTTTATCTAATTTAGATCCTAAAAATCGTGCTACATATATGATTAATTCAGGTAGTAAGGGAAAATTAACTAATATTGCGCAGATGATAGCTTGTTTAGGACAACAAAATGTAGATGGTAAGCGTATCCCTTATGGTTTTGAGGGTAGAACATTACCACATTATTATAAATATGACGATTCTTCTGAAGCTAGAGGATTCGTTGAAAACTCATTTATATCAGGACAAACTCCTCAAGAATTCTTCTTTCATGCTATGGGTGGGAGAGAAGGATTAATTGATACAGCAGTAAAAACAGCTCAAACTGGTTATGTTCAAAGGAAACTAGTAAAAGCAATGGAAGATTTAACAGTAAATTATGATTATTCAGTCAGAAGCAGTAGTGGAACTATTGTTCAATTTGTATACGGAAATGATGGTATGGATGGAGCACAAGTAGAATCACAATCATTATATCTTACTAAATTATCACCAGAATCTTTAATGGATAAATATTATTTTGATGATAAAACTAATTGGTCAAAATATTATAATAAATCTATCGCTGATAAATGTAAAACTATAAATAGAGATGTCCTTGATAAAATATTCTATGAATTATTAGATCATAGAGAATATTTAATATGTAAATTATATAATGGTAATATTCAAAATAATATAAATTATCCGGTTCATATAGAAAGAATCGTCGAAAATCTAACTGATAAAACCGGTAAAAGTAATATAATGCCTATAGATATCTATAAAGGTAATTTAAGATTAGCTGAATCATTATTCATAACCGAATCATTTAAAAATAATAAGATTATAAAAATATTAATTGATATTCATCTTAGTCCTAAAGTATTAATAGGTAAATATAAAATTAAACGTAATGAATATAAATTAATATGTGATACAATCAGAGATAAATTTTATAAATCTAAAATTTCACCTGGAGAAATGGTGGGCGCAGTAGCAGCACAAAGTATAGGTGAACCCGCTACACAAATGACATTAAATACTTTCCATTTTGCTGGTGTTAGCGCTAAATCTAATGTTACAAGAGGTATTCCCCGTTTAACTGAATTATTACACGTTAGTAAAAACATTAAATCACCAAGTACTATGATAGCAATTCTACCAGAATATTCTTCTGATAATACAAAATTATCATTTGTTAAAAATAAATTAGAATATATCACTATGAAAGATATTTTAATTTCAAGTAGTATCTATTATGACCCAGAAAACTCTAATTATGAAACAATTATCCCAGAAGATAAAGAATTATTAAGTATATATAAAGAATTTCAAAATTTAGAGAATGATGATACATATAAATATCCTTGGATTATTAGATTTGTCTTTAATAAAGAAAAAATGTTAGAATGTGGTATTATTATGGAAGATATCTATATGAAATTATTAGATTATGATTCAGAAAGAATCAATTTTATCTATACAGATGATAATAGTAAAGATTTAATTGGTCGTATCTCAATTAATTGTGATACCGATCCAGATGAAATAGTTAATGGTATAAAAGATCAAAGTGATATATTATCTATTATTAAAAGTATTAATGCCGATATAATAAATAATATTCATATTAAAGGAATATATGGTATTACTGATATTATTATTACTGAAGAAAGTATATCTAAAATAAATGATGAAAAAAGCGAATTACATGATAAAACATCCTATTCATTACAGAATATTAAAAATAAATATTTAGTTTCAGATGGTATTAATTTAGTTAATATAATGAATTCTCCATATGTTGATTTTATAAATACTTGTTCAAATGATATTATTGAAATATTTGATTTATTAGGAATTGAAGCTAGTAGACAAATATTAATCGATGAAATAATAAGTGTTGTAGATCACGCGGGTGAATATATTAATCTTAGACATATTGAATTATTATGTGATGTTATGACTAGTAAAGGGTCTTTAACAAGTATTAATAGACAGGGTATCAAAAGGGGTGATGTAGGACCTTTAGCTAAGTGTAGTTTTGAAGATACAACCGATCAATTAATTAAAGCCGGTATCTTTGCGGAAAGAGATAATCTTAAAGGTGTATCTAGTAATATTATGATGGGTCAGAAAATAAAATCTGGAACAGGTATGTGTGATATTTACCTAGATGAAGAAGAAATGTATAGTTATAATATATCTAAAGAAGAAACATATTATGAAAATGAAAATAATATAGACACTCTCTTAAACATAATTGAAGAAGGAGATTGTCAAGAAGAAGATTTTAAATTCTCATTTGAGTAATTATTTCATTTAAATAAATTATTAAGTTATTTTTTATCGGGTATTAAGGATTAATATCTGGATTTAGATAACCCTCTAGTTACTTTTTATTAAGATTAATGATTGAGCTGTTTCTATAGCAACCGCACGGTTTATTTTATGGTTGTGCTACTACGGGCGGTGTCTGTTCTATTGCTGGCGGTGCTACTACTGGAGGTGTCTGTTCTATTGCTGTCGGTGCTACTACGGGAGGTGTCTGTTCTATTGCTGTCGGTGCTACTACGGGAGGTGTCTGTTCTATTGCTGTCGGTGCTACTACGGGAGGTGTCTGTTCTATT
>Ga0136655_1000204_pt1 | contig 26760 bp, 28 predicted proteins | sample CPBDNA_2_FD_94863 | JGI IMG/M metagenome (GOLD analysis project Ga0136655, IMG submission 94863) | Freshwater to marine salinity gradient microbial communities from Chesapeake Bay, USA - CPBay_Spr_15_0.8_DNA (version 2) | ecosystem: Environmental > Aquatic > Marine > Coastal | place: USA... | reverse complement strand
GCAAAAGAAGCTCAAGAGCAGAATGCGTTTCAAAAAAATACTAACAACAATGTTGCTAAACGCGGTAATGTAGGGCCTGCTTTTGGAAAACCTAGGTCCGATATAGGCTCTAAAACTCCTGGAGGGAGTTCTTTCTATTTCTTTAATCAGCAGACAGTTGCTCGTGGTAAGTTGGATTTTAGAAGAAAATGGGGAAAACGAAACCTTACGGACAATTGGAGGCGCAAAAATAAAAAAGAGGAGCTGCAAACAGAAGAGGAACAAGAGGTCGTTGTTGAAGAAGTGGAAGTACGACCAGAATTTACTACAGAGTTTTATACCAGTAGACTTCCAGAAGGTGCACTCTTGCTGGACAGTATTGCAAAGGCTAGAAGCTTTGCTTATTATCAACTAGGTGTTATTTATAAGGAGAAATTTAAGCGCAACGATCTTGCCATCAGTCGTTTTGATACTTTATTGACGCACGACCCGGCTGAAAAACTTTTATTGCCAGCCCTCTATAACTTGTATCTAATTTACAAGGAAGACCCTAGTAGTAATGCTTTCGCGAAAGCCGAACAGTTAAAAAAGAGAATTATAACAGATCATCCAGACACGAGATATGCTCAAATATTGAGAAATCCCGACGCACAACTAGACGACAGTGCGAGTCCGCTGGCAATTTATAATCGATTGTATAAGGAATATGAGAAGGAAAACTACGATTTAGTGATTACCAGCGCTGAGAAGTATTCCACATTATTTAATGGAGACGATATCGTACCAAGACTGGAGTTGTTAAAAGCATTTGCTGCTGGAAGACTTTATGGTTTTCAAGAGTATAAAAAAGGTATAGATTACGTAGCTTTAAACTTCCCTAATACAGAAGTGGGTAAAAGTGCTCAAAAGCTTGCCGTCAGTGCTGAAACGCTTCAAATACCAAAGGTGTTTCTTCCAGAAAATGGGCTTACGGATTTTAAATTACTTTACAGATTTAAAAATACAGAGGTTGCCGATATGGATGACCTAAAGGAAAAACTAGAGGAAGCCATTAAAAAGGAACACTTTACTTTTAGAGTTTCTATAGATACTTACAATATCAACGAAAAGCTTGTGGTGGTGCATGGGTTAAGTTCCAAATTGGGAGCAAAAGGTCTAGGTGCTCTTATGGCAAAAACCGAAAATACTTATAGAGTTTTAAAACCTTACTTAGCTATAGCTTCAGAAAATTATAAAATTATTCAGGTCTATAAAAGTTTAGATAACTACGAGAAAGAATCGTTATAAAGGAACAATAATATGTTGAATTATAAAAAGCAAAGCAACACTTATATGGAGTCTGGTAAATCGCAAAACAGAATAAGTTATGGAACAACTATCCATGGAGATGTAGTTAGTGAAGGGGGTTTCAGAATAGATGGAACTATAAACGGCACTCTTAAAACAACAGCAAAAGTGGTGATTGGAAAAGACGGTAAAGTAGAGGGCGCCTTAAATTGTAATAATGCCGATATTGAAGGGGTGTTTTCTGGAAAGCTAATCGTTCAAGGATTACTTTCTTTAAAGGCTACGGCACAGATTACAGGGGAGGTAACCACACAAAAACTTGCAGTAGAGCCAGGGGCGTCTTTTAATGCCAGTTGTAAGATGGAGTCAGGTATAAAATCCATAAACAATAGTAAAAAAGAACAACCTGTTTAGTCGCACTTTTTAAACCCCTATGCGTATTATGAATTTTTATCTCAAAGCGTTTTTACTTATTCTAGCATTGGCTGTGGTAGGTTTTGGACTGCATTATTTTATAGAAGAATCTCCAGTATTCAAGCTATATCAGCTTTATATATTTTTAGGATCTGCTACATTTGCCTCAGTTTGTGGCATGCACTATTTATATGAATTAGTTCCTAATCAATTAGGCTATGTTTTTTTAGTAACGGTATTTGTAAAATTTGGTGCTGCCTTGATTTTATTTCCTCAATTATTAAGTCAGGAACCCCCCTTGACCAAAGCTCAAATACTTTCTTTTCTAATTCCTTATTTTACCTTTCTTGCCGTAGAAGCTTTTGTGGTAATCAAGTGGCTCAATAATACTACTTTAGAGTCTTTTGAAAATTAAAAATTCCTTTAAAAAATTTACTAATAAAAGGCTGTTTTTTAATTTCATTTTTGTCGTACATTTGCAGCCGAATTAAAGAACCTAACTTTTTAAGGTGTATTACATGTATAGAGCTTACCTAAAAACAGCTTTTTTTGCTTTGGTTTTTTTTGCTTTCGCGAAAGCGAATGGACAAAATGAACACGAGAAACAATTCACAGAGGGGGAAAAAATTGTCTTTGATGAAGTTGACGAGGGGGAGTATGGCGAAGGAGATGCTGTAAATACCAAAGCCGAAGTAGATAATTTCATTTCACACCACCTCAAGGATTCCCACTATTTTACTCTTTTTGAAAAAGCTGAAGACCACTTTTTTGTAAGCTTACCACTACCTGTCATTATATGGGATAATGGATTAAGGGTGTTTATGTCATCTGTATTCCATCATGGTGAGGAGATTGCAGAAATTGACGGTAACTATTATCAGTTGCACCACAGCAAAATATATAAAGTTAATGGGCCAAAAGATTTTATAGCGTCAGATGTTCATCATCCTGATAATATAAAGCCTTTTGATATTTCTATTACTAAGAATGTGGCAACCTCCATCTTGGTGGGACTGATTATTTTCTTGATTTTTGGAGGCTTAGCCAGGCAGTATAAAAAACGCGCTATTCCTAAAGGTTTTGGTCGTGTTTTAGAACCTTTGGTAATTTATGTTCGAGATGAGATTGCAAAGCCTAATGTGGGAGAGAAGAAGTACCGCAAGTTTATGGGGTTCTTATTGACAGTTTTCTTTTTTATATGGATAGCAAACTTGTTAGGGCTTACTCCTTTAGGGACCAATTTAACGGGTAATATAGCAGTAACGGTTTGTTTAGCTTTATTGACTTATATCATTACTACCTTTAGTGCTAACAAAGATTATTGGAAACACATTTTTTGGATGCCAGGTGTTCACCCAATAATGAAAATTTTCTTTATACCCATTGAATTATTAGGGACATTGACCAAGCCATTTGCGCTTTTAGTACGTTTATATGCAAACATCACTGCAGGTCATGTGGTACTTTTTACCTTATTAGGAGCAATTACAGTTGCCAAAACAGATTTAAACATTGGAACTGGTGCAAGTATAGGATACGGTGTCTTTTACTTTATTCTTGCTTTGTTTATCACATTAATTGAATTATTAGTAGCTTTTCTACAAGCATATATTTTCACCTTACTTTCTGCCTTATTCATAGGTATGGCAGTTGCAGAACATGATCATCCCGAACATGAAGGTGCTGAAGAAGATGACATAGATGAAGTGAGAGAACGTTTTGTTTAATTTTTAAATTAGTTTATTATGGAAATCCCAACTATTGTAGGTGCAGGACTTATTGCAATCGGAGCTGGTATCGGTCTTGGAATGATCGGTGGAAAAGCAATGGAAGCAATCGCTAGACAGCCAGAGGCTGCTGCTAAAATCCAAACAGCGATGATTATCATCGCAGCACTTCTTGAAGGTTTTGCTTTTGCTGCGCTTCTTTTAGGATAGGCTCAGTAAAAACAACCACATAAATCACTTACCTATAACGGTTGGTTATAGGAGGTGATTTATAAATTAAAGATTAAAAACAATTATTTTAAATACAGATCATGGATCAGTTAATTAATGATTTTTCGTTGGGCCTTTTTTTCTGGCAACTTGTTATCTTCATAGGATTAATATTCCTTATTGCAAAATTTGCATGGAAGCCTATATTGAGTAGCTTAGATGCGCGTGAGCAAGGAATTGTAGAAGCACTTGCTGCTGCGGAAAATGCAAAACTAGAGATGTCAAATTTAGAAGCGTCCAATCAAGCGGCTGCTCAAGAGGCTCGTCTTCAAAGAGACGAAATGATCAAAGAGGCTCGTGAGATCAAAGAAAAAATGATCGCAGATGCTGCTGGTCAGGCTCAAGAAAAAGCAGATAAAATTATTGCTAGTGCTCAAGAAGCTATAGAATCAGAGAAAAAAGCTGCTCTTGCAGACATTAAATCTCAAGTTGCAGAGCTTTCTTTAAACATAGCGGAGAAATTAACTCGCAAGGAGCTTTCTGAAAAAGATGCTCAATTGGCACTTATCGATAAAATGCTTGCAGAAGCAAACATCTAGTAACTATGAAATTATCAAGAGCTGCCTCCCGTTACGCAAAAGCTATTCTCTCTCTAGCCATAGACGAGAATAAAGCTGCCGCTGTAAATGAAGATATGAAAAGCATCCTTGTTACTGTTACTAAAAACAAGGAGTTACGCAATTTTCTTTCTAGCCCGTTGGTTAAGGCCGATCAAAAACGTGCCGGATTGCGCGAAGTGTTCAAGGACGCAAATGAGGTGACTATGAAAACTTTTGACTTACTTGTGGCTAACAAGCGTACAGACATTGTTCTTGACGTAGCAACAAGCTTTATCATTCTTTTTGAAGAAATGAATAAGCGTGAGATTGCAACGGTTACAACAGCTGTAGAAATCACAGCAGACCTTGAGAAGAAAGTACTTGCTAAGGCTATAGAATTAGCAGGTAAAGAAGTAACACTTGAGAAAGTTATCGACCCGAGTATTTTAGGAGGTTTTGTACTAAGAGTTGGGGATAGAGAAATCAATGCAAGTGTGCAAAATAAATTTGGTGAACTAAAAAGAACATTTGCTAGTAATTAGTAAAACGAATTAATAGTTTTCATTCCTTTTATTTCGCTTTCGCGAAAGCGAGACAAAAAGAGGTTAGTGTCATTCTTTACAGAGGCGCCGACTAAATAACAACAAATAAAGATTGTCCAGCAGCGCTTGTCGATGCATAGACATTTAACAAGAATAAAAATAAGAACATGGCAGAAGTAAATCCAGCAGAAGTATCTGCAATACTTAAGCAACAACTATCAGGTTTTGATGCGACAGCATCACTTGATGAAGTGGGAACCGTACTTACCGTAGGTGATGGTATCGCACGTGTTTACGGTCTTTCTAATGCACAATATGGAGAACTTGTTTCTTTTGCAAGTGGGCTGGAAGGAATCGTTCTTAACCTTGAAGAAGACAACGTAGGTGTGGTACTTCTAGGTAAATCACTTGAGGTTAAAGAAGGAGATACTGTTAAGCGCACGGAGCGTATTGCTTCCCTTAAAGTAGGAGAAGGAATTGTAGGTCGTGTGGTCAACACTCTTGGTGAGCCTATAGATGGTAAAGGCGCTATAGAAGGTGATCTTTATGAGATGCCACTAGAGCGTAAAGCTCCTGGAGTAATCTTCCGTGAGCCTGTTACCGAGCCTATGCAAACAGGTATCAAGTCTATAGACGCGATGATTCCTGTAGGTCGCGGACAGCGTGAGTTGGTAATCGGTGACCGTCAGACGGGTAAGTCTACGGTGTGTATCGATACGATCCTCAACCAAAAAGAATTTTATGATGCTGGCGAGCCAGTATATTGTATATACGTTGCGATAGGGCAAAAAGCCTCTAACGTAGCATTAATTGCTAATGTGCTTGAAGAAGCTGGCGCACTTGCCTACACCACTATCGTAGCAGCAAATGCATCTGATCCTGCTCCTATGCAAGTATATGCACCATTTGCTGGTGCAGCGATAGGGGAGTACTTCCGTGATACGGGTCGTCCTGCACTTATTGTTTTTGATGATTTATCGAAGCAAGCAGTTGCTTATCGTGAAGTATCTCTTTTGCTGCGTCGTCCACCAGGACGTGAGGCATACCCTGGAGATGTATTCTTCCTTCACTCTAGATTGTTAGAGCGTGCGGCAAAAGTCATCAACAATGATGAAATTGCAGCAAACATGAACGACTTACCAGACAGTTTGAAGCCTATCGTAAAAGGGGGTGGATCTCTTACGGCACTTCCTATTATTGAAACACAAGCTGGTGATGTATCTGCATATATTCCAACTAACGTAATCTCTATTACAGACGGACAGATTTTCTTAGATGGAGATTTGTTTAATTCTGGTGTACGTCCAGCGATTAACGTAGGTATCTCGGTATCTCGTGTAGGGGGTAACGCACAGATCAAGTCGATGAAGAAAGTATCTGGTACCTTAAAACTAGATCAAGCAGCTTACCGTGAATTAGAAGCCTTTGCAAAATTTGGTTCTGATCTTGATGCTGCTACTTTAAGTATCATTGAAAAAGGAAAGAGAAACGTTGAAATCCTTAAGCAATCACAAAACAATCCTTATCCAGTAGAAAATCAAATTGCGATTATTTATGCTGGTTCTAAGAACTTGTTGAGAAATGTGCCTATTGAGAAAGTAAAAGAATTTGAAAGAGACTACCTAGAACTTCTTAATGCTAAGCATAGAGATGTTTTAGATACTCTTAAAGCGGGAAAACTTACTGATGAAGTGATTGATACACTTACAGCAGTAGCTAAGGACCTTTCTTCTCGTTATTAAATGAAATGTAGAGTTCAGAGTTATGAGTTCAGAGTTTTCTGACTGCTAACGCTGAATTCTTAAGATAATCTGTTGAAATGAGTTACAAGGAAAGTCCAATCAGAACGAAGAGTTTTGTTTTTGCTTGTGAGATTGTTCATTTCACAGATCAATTAAAATTAAATAAAGATTTTGAACTGGCATCTCAATTATTAAGAAGTGGAACAAGTATTGGAGCCAATACAAGGGAAGCGCAAAGAGGTGTAAGCACAAAAGATTTTAAAAATAAGTTTGGAATTGCGCTTAAAGAAGCAGATGAAACCATGTATTGGTTAGAAATTCTTGAAGCAACAGGAAGAACAGTACCTAAAGGATTGAAGGATAAATGTGAGGAGTTGATACGTATTTTGGTAGCAATAATCAAAAACTCATAACTCTGAACTCATAACTCTGAACTTAAATCATGGCAAACCTTAAAGAAATAAGAAACAGAATATCGTCCGTATCATCTACTATGCAGATTACTTCTGCCATGAAGATGGTAAGTGCAGCAAAGTTGAAAAAAGCACAAGATGCTATTACAGCAATGCGTCCTTATTCTGATAAGCTTACGGAGCTACTTCAAAATCTTAGTGCTACTATGGAAGGCGATGCCGGAAGTATATATACAGAGCAACGAGATGTAGAAAGAGCTCTTGTAGTTGCAATTACTTCAAATCGTGGTCTTGCAGGTGCTTTTAATACAAATATTATTAAAGAGCTGATTCGTTTAAATGAAAACGAATTAAAAGGTGTGGCCGTTTCTTACATGACTATAGGTAAGAAAGCAAACGACTTTGTAAGCAAGAAATCTCCAGTACAGTCTAATAAAAGCGATTTATTTGAGAATATCTCTTATGATAACGTAGCTGTAATTGCTGAAGAATTGATGGAGCTGTTTAGAACAGGTGAATTTGATAAAATTGTTATTGTGTATAACAGCTTTAAAAATGCCGCTACACAAATCGTAATGACAGAAGACTTCCTTCCTCTTAAGCCAGTGGCAAAAGATGAGGACGCCCTTCAAGCAGAAACTGAGCTGGACTATATTTTTGAGCCTTCTAAGGAAGAAATCGTCGAAGAATTGATTCCTAAGTCACTCAAGATGCAATTGTACAAAGGAGTGCGTGATTCTTGGGCTAGTGAGCACGGTGCACGTATGACAGCAATGCACAAAGCAACAGACAACGCAACAGAGTTAAGAGATCAATTGAAATTGACTTACAACAAAGCACGTCAAGCAGCTATTACTAACGAGATCCTTGAGATCGTCGGTGGTGCTGAAGCATTGAATAACTAATTTTCGCACAGACGGAAATATTTATAATTTCATCGAGATATAAAAAAGCCTTTCAGAAATCCTGAAAGGCTTTTTTAATGTGGTGTTTTTGAAAAACTAACTTTTAGGATTTTGGGGTACTAGAAGTTTTGCTTTCTCGAAAGCGAGATACACATCAATTCCTTGTACCAGTAAATAGATTTAAAAAGACAACTTATGAAGTTGTCTAATGTCTTTGCTTTCCGTTCACTGCAGTCACTTGAATCAAGCCTTAGATCTGAATTTATAGAGCACATCAATAATTTTTTTCTACGAGCTCCATAAACCTATTGGCATAGGCGTCTTTTCCTTCCCAGTTGTTGTAATCTGGTTTTACCATGCTGTTGATGAAGCTTTGAGCATCTTCGTAACTGTTTCTAGTATTGAGCTGTGAGATCACCCGATTAAAATCTTGATCACTGCCATTAAAAAGGTGTTTGATAAAACCCAGTCGGTCATTCATTCCAAATTTCAAGCCTTTATGAAGACGGTCGTTTAGAGAGACCGGCTTTTCATCAGACTTTGTATCATTCACTTTACGTTCAAAAACGGGCATGGTCTGAAAATCTGCTGTGATTTCTTCCAGGTCGTTTTTGGTATATCGTTTGGGATCAGGAATCTCAATTTTCTCCTGTTCTTCCTTAGGAATATCAATTTTTGCACTGGTTTCTGGAACTTCATCAGGCATTTCCTGCACCATTTTACTGATGGTAGCCATTCCAGGAAGCTCTATTTCTTCTCTCGTATCCTCTTCATCTGCAGGCATGAAAAGGTCGCTTAGATCGTGATTTGCAAAGGCCTCTTGTGCCTCTTCCTGCGCACCACCCATGACTTTTTCTACATCTCCTGTGATGCTGTCCACATCTTCTTGGGCCTCTGTAAATGCATTAGACAGTCTGCGTTCTATTTCTTCATTTCCAGCACTAGGCAGTATGTCTGCAAAATGTTTTTCTGTAAAAGCGAGTACGGTAAGTTTTTCATACAATTCCTTGGCAATGGCCTGTAGCTCACTCACGTCTTCTTTTTGCTTAAGTTGAAGAATACGGTGCGCTAGGCTGGTAAGGTCTGCTGCTATTTTCTTTTTCATAATGGGAATATTGCCGCTGGTTTATTTGTATTTTTGATATTTGAGTGAAGAAAAAGTTCTTCACTTTAAACGCCAGTAAATTACAAAATGTTTCTAGAAAATACGGTTAATCATGAAGAGCAATTTGGCTGGATCGAAGTAATTTGTGGTTCCATGTTCTCTGGTAAAACAGAAGAATTGATCAGACGTTTAAAAAGAGCGCAGTTTGCACAGCAGAAAGTAGAGATTTTTAAACCTGCTATAGATGTGCGTTACGATAATGAAATGGTAGTCTCTCACGACGCTAATGAGATTAGGAGTACACCAGTTCCTGCTGCGGCAAACATCCCACTCCTTGCAAATGACTGTCAAGTAGTAGGAATAGACGAAGCCCAGTTTTTTGATGACGAAATAGTTGCCGTGTGTAATGCTCTTGCAAATCGCGGTATACGAGTGATTGTCGCCGGACTGGACATGGATTTTAAAGGAAACCCCTTCGGCCCGATGCCTGCACTTATGGCAACAGCAGAGTATGTCACCAAAGTACACGCTGTTTGTACCAGAACAGGAAATCTCGCTCAGTATTCCTACCGTAAAACTGCCGATGAAAAAGTAGTCATGTTAGGCGAGCAACAAGAATACGAGCCCTTGAGTCGCGCAGCTTACTACAAAGCCATGCTTTCTGATAAATTGAAAGATATGGATGTGAAGACAGAAGAAGTGAATGATAAAAACACCTCCTAAATGCAATTAAAAGGCACCAGATTAGAAGTAAATTTAGAAGCGCTAGCCCATAATTACCATTATCTGCGTAGCAAAATAAGTGAAGACACTAAATTCATGTCGGTCGTTAAAGCAAATGCTTATGGCCACGGAATAGTACCTATTGCCCAAAAACTACAAGAATTAGGAACAGATTATTTTGCGGCCGCTTATGTAGAGGAAGGCGTAGAATTGAGAGATAATGGAATCATAAAACCCATTCTTATCCTTCATCCACAGCAGCATCATCTCGATTTATGCATAGACCGATGTTTGGAGCCAGTTATTTATAGTGTGGAGATGCTGGAGGCTTTTACCGCTTCCGCGAAAGCGAAACAACAACAATCTTATCCCATACATTTGGAATTCAATACGGGATTGAACCGAATAGGAATAGATCATAAGGATGTGGACAACGTCTTGAAAAAGGTATCCTCTAGCCCAGAAGTCAAAGTACGCGGGTTGCAATCACATCTCGCAGCTAGTGAAGATGCAGCTGAAACCGTTTTTACTCAAAGACAAATAGCTTTATTTGAAGAAATCACAACAAAAGTGCAACAAAAATTAGGTTATGAGATTCTTAAACATGAATCCAACACCAGCGGTATTCTCAATTATAAGAATGCCCATTTTACCATGGTGCGCTCAGGAATAGGCCTATATGGTTATGGAAACGATGCGCAGTATGATGTACATCTAAAACCTATTGCTACCCTTATCTCCAACATTTCACAGATACGAACTATAGAGGCTGGAGAGACGGTAAGTTATAACCGCAAGTTTGTTGCAAAGGATCAAACTACTTATGCTGTTATTCCATTAGGTCACGGCGATGGCGTTAATCGCATTTATGGTTATGGAAAGCTTAAAGTTAGAATTAACGGGAAGTCTGCACCTACATTAGGTGTTATATGCATGGATATGTTTATGGTGGACATCAGTGCTATAGAAGCAAAAGTAGGGGATGAAGTGGTTATTTTTGATCCACAAATTCACACTTCAAGACAAATGGCTGAAGATGCCGGCACTATTTCTTACGAACTCCTCACCGGTATTCAAAAACGGGTACCACGTGTCTACTTAACTCATATGCCTGGTTAAATAAGGTTGCATTAAATTTTTATATAAGAGTCAAATTATTTGTTCTTAATATTTATGAAAACAACTATAATTCATGTAATTTTATATGTCATCTAATTTAAAACGCAATTATATGTTTAAGGAATTTAGAGATTTTATAATGACGGGTAATGTTATAGACCTTGCCGTTGCGGTGATACTTGCAGGAGTTGTAAGCGGGGTAGTAAAAGGCTTTGTCAATCTAATTATGATGCCTATTGTGGGCCATTTTACTGGGGATGTTGATTTCTCAGACCTTAAAGTGGTATTGTCTGAGGCAGTAATAGGCGCTGATGGTGTAGTGACAAAACCAGAAAATGCTATTATGTACGGTGCATGGGTCAACACCATCATCTCTTTAATTATCGTTGGTTTTGTACTGTTTATAATTGTAAAAGCATATAACAACCTTAGAAAGCCTATAGCAGCACCTGCACCAGCAGGGCCCTCAAAAGAGGAACAACTTCTCATGGAAATACGCGATGCAATCAAATCACAGAACTAATATATGTTAATCATATCAATTTAGTAACGAGTTTTAACCGACCAAATCCAGCCGTCTTATCAAAAAACAAGACGGCTTTTTTGGCTCCAATCTGAATTGTTTTTTCTAGAAAGCATCCCAGAATAGGACAAATTTTCTATACAATTAAAATTATAAGAATTTTAGAAGATTTATAAAAATACACGCAATACTTTTGCGGCTTAAATGATATCATCATGAAAATAGCTGTTGTAGGTGTTACCGGAATGGTAGGCCAGGTCATGCTGCGCATCCTTGAGGAGCGCAATCTTAATGTTTCTACCCTTATTCCTGTTGCCTCTGAGAAATCTGTAGGTGCTGAGGTTACTTTTAAGGGCAAACAGTACAAGGTAGTGAGCATGAAACAGGCTATTGAGATGAGACCAGACATTGCTCTTTTTTCTGCTGGAGGGGCTGTAAGTTTAGAGTTTGCACCGCAATTTGCTGCAGTAGGAACTACGGTAATTGATAATTCCAGTGCCTTTAGAATGGATGCAGATAAGAAACTGATCGTTCCAGAAATCAATGCAAGCATTCTTACAAAAGAAGATAAAATCATTGCAAACCCTAACTGTTCTACTATTCAAATGGTAGCGACCTTGTCACCTCTTCATAAAAAATACGGGGTAAAAAGGGTGGTGATTTCTACCTATCAGTCCATTACAGGAACAGGAGTAAAAGCAGTAGAGCAATTAGAAAATGAATATGCAGGTAAGAAAGGTCCTATGGCTTATCCTTACCAGATTCATAAAAATGCTATTCCTCACTGTGACGTTTTTGAAGAAAACGGATATACAAAAGAAGAGATGAAACTCATCAAAGAAACTCAGAAAATTCTAGATGATCATACAATTGCGGTTACCGCCACTGCAGTGCGTATTCCCGTAGTAGGGGGGCATTCAGAAAGTGTGAACGTAGAATTTAAAACTGATTTTACAGAGACGGATATTAGAAAAATTTTATCAGAAACACCTGGAGTAACTGTTCAAGATAATGTCGACGTCAACGTATATCCTATGCCGTTAATGGCCCATGGTAAGGACGACGTTTTTGTGGGCCGTATACGAAGAGATCATTCTCAAGAAAACACGATTAACATGTGGATTGTTTCAGATAACCTTAGAAAAGGAGCCGCTACTAACGCTGTTCAAATTGCAGAATACCTTATAAAAAACCATCTCGTGTAGAAAGCTTCGTTCAACTCATAGACCAGTGCTTATTTTTCTATAACTTTACGTGTTGAACTTAAAGTTGTTATGAGAAAAATATTCACTGGTTTTTTTATTGTTTTTTGCCTAGTAGCGCAAGCACAATTTTGGACAGAAACTTCATCTGGTTTCTCCACCAACTTTAGAGGCTTAAGCAAGTTTCATGTGGTAGATGCAAACCTAGCTTGGGCTATTGGCTATGACGGCTTTAATACAGCAAATAACATCCAGCAATTTTCTAAAACAGACGACTCAGGACTGACATGGAGCTCAGGAGTTTTTGACTTAGGAGACACTGCCTTAGGAATAGCAGACTTAAGTGGCGTCAATTCTAATACTGCTTTTGTAGCAGCTTACCCTAGACAAGCTGGACAACAAGGAGGCATCTGGAAAACTATAGACGCTGGGGTAACTTGGACACAACAAACAACAGCGTCTTTTAATAATGCAGCTAGTTTTCCCAACATCGTACATTACTTTGATGCAAATCATGGCCTTGCTATAGGAGATCCTACAAATGGGTATTGGGAGATTTATACCTCTAACAATGGAGGCACCACCTACAGTAGAATTCCCTCTGCAAGTTTGCCAGCACCATTAAATAATGAAACCGGTTATTTAGCTCAGTTTGCTTATTCTGGAGATAGTATTTGGTTTACAACCAGTGCAGGGCGTATTATTCATTCAGCAAATCGGGGTGTAACTTGGAGCGTGTACCAATCGCCGTTAAGCGATTTTGGAGGCACCACTATTTTTGGAGATATTTCTTTTGCAACTTCAAATCGCGGAGTCATTCAGGATAACGCAGGAAATATTTTTAAAACTACAGACGGTGGACAGACTTGGAATGCTGTTGTTTTTTCTGGCACAGGAACACCTTACGGTGGTGCCATTTCTTATTTGCCCAATACCTTTCATATGGTGAGTACCGGTGGCGAAGCAAATTTTGCAGGGAGTTCGTATTCGGTAGATGACGGGACAACATGGATTCATATAGATACAGACCAACATGTAGGGGTTGCTTTTTTTAATGATACCGTTGGATATAGTGGCAGTTTTAGCAATGCAACTAATAACTTAGGTGTTTTTAGGTATACAGGTAGCGTTTTAAACGAAGCATCTGTTGAGGAATTGGGTGAAGTTCAACTGTTCCATAACAATCAGACCGGACAATTAGAGGTTGCGACTGGTCAACAGTTTAAAAATCTAAGAATTTATGATTTGCATGGTCAATTGGGACTAACCTCTACAAGCACGCTTATAAGTACAAATCTCATTCCATCTGGTGTTTATATCGCTCAAATTTTCACAGATACAGGTCTTAAAACTTCTAAATTTATAAAATACTAAAATGCTTTAATTATGAAAAAATGGCTAATGGGAGCAGCGGCTCTATCGGTATTAATTTCCTGCACGGAAGAAGCGAAAAAACAAACAAGTATGGCAATGACCTACCCTCAAACAAAAAAGTGGATACTGTCGTAGATGTGTATCATGGAGTTGAAGTAGCAGATCCCTATAGATGGCTAGAAGACGATCGCAGTAAAGAAACAGAAGCATGGGTAAAAGCTCAAAATACAACCACTCAAGCTTTCCTTTCTAAAATCTCCTACAGAGATGAGATCAAAAAACGACTTACAGAGCTTTGGAACTATGAAAAAGTTGGAGCTCCGTTTATCGAAGGAGACTATGCGTATTTCTATAAAAATGATGGATTACAAAATCAATACGTCATTTATAGATATTTAAAAGACAGCGATCCAGAAACCGCTGAGGTGTTTTTAGATCCCAATACCTTTAGTGAGAAAGGAACCACTTCTTTAGGAGGGACCAGCTTTACTAAAGACGGTTCTCTTTTTGCCTATTCCATTAGTGAAGGTGGTAGTGACTGGAGAAAAGTAATCGTACTGGATGTAAATTCTATAAAGCAAATAGGAGATACCCTAGTAGATATAAAGTTTTCTGGAATCTCGTGGAAAGGAAACGATGGCTTCTTCTATTCCAGTTATGATAAGCCTAAAGGAAGTGAGCTTAGCGCCATGACAGACCAACATAAATTGTATTACCATAAAATGGGTACCCCACAAGGTGAAGATAAAGTGATCTTTGGCGGTACACCAGACCAAAAATACCGTTACGTAGGAGGTAGCGTTACTGAAGATCAAAACTACTTGGTGATCTCTGGAAGTACTTCTACAAATGGAGGAAAAATGTGGATGAAGGAACTGCATACCCCAAATGCACCTTTAGTGGCTGTAGTAGATAATTTTGACACCAACACCTACCTGTTGCACAATGAGGGAACTCAGCTGTGGTTGGTAACAGATGACAATGCTCCTAATAAAAGAATAGTAACTACCGACTTTTCTAATCCTGTTCAGGAAACTTGGAAAGATGTTATTCCAGAAACAGAACACGTACTTTCTCCTTCTACTGCTGGCGGTTATATTTTTACAGAATATATGGTAGATGCTGTTTCTCAAGTAAAACAATACAACTATGACGGTTCTTTGGTAAGAGAAGTAAAGCTCCCAGGGATAGGAAATGTAGGAGGCTTTGGCGCAAAAGAAGAAGACAAAACTTTGTATTACAGTTTTACTAACTACACCACTCCAGGAAGTACTTATTTGTACGATATCAAAGAAGGAACTTCAGAACTCTACCGCAAGCCAGACATCAAGTTTGATAGTGAAGACTTTGAAAGCAAGCAGGTTTTTTACTCCTCCAAGGACGGAACAAAAATTCCTATGATTATTTCCTATAGAAAAGGATTGGTGTTGGACGGTAAGAATCCAACCATACTCTATGGATATGGAGGTTTTAATATCTCTTTGAACCCAGGTTTTTCTGTTACACAGGCTGCGTGGATGGAGTTAGGTGGTGTTTATGCTGTGGCTAACCTACGTGGAGGAGGCGAATACGGTAAAAAATGGCACGATGCGGGAACTAAAATGCAAAAACAAAACGTATTTGACGATTTTATTGCTGCAGGAGAGTGGTTAAAAGAGAACAAGTATACAGATACAAAACACCTGGCTATTCAAGGAGGTTCCAATGGAGGGCTTTTAGTAGGAGCGACCATGACACAACGTCCTGATCTTGCTGGCGTGGCATTTCCTGCTGTAGGAGTATTGGACATGTTGCGTTACAATAAATTTACAGCTGGTGCCGGATGGGCGTACGATTATGGAACGGCAGAGGACAGCCCAGAAATGTTTGAATACTTGAAAGGATATTCACCATTACACAATATCAAAGAAGGGGTTTCCTACCCAGCGACTTTAGTGACTACTGGAGATCATGATGACCGTGTGGTTCCTGCACATTCTTTTAAATTTGCTGCAGAGTTGCAATCCAAGCAAGCTGGAAATGCACCTACATTGATCAGGATAGAAACGGACGCAGGTCATGGGGCTGGTAAATCTACAGAGCAACAGATTCAAGAGCGTACAGATATCTATGCCTTTGGCCTTTATAATATGGGCTATGAGCAGCTTCCGGACCTAAAGTCTCAAGTAAAGATGTAAAATCACTTGTTATATTTTTTCAAGAACCCATGTTGCAAGACATGGGTTTTTTGTTGATACCTTTGTTCTATGTTGCAATTGATTGATATTAGTTTCGCTTTCGCGAAAGCGGATACCCTAAAAAATATTTCCCTAAAAATAAAACAGGGAACTCATGTCGCTGTGATAGGAGAAAGCGGCTGCGGTAAAAGCACCCTCTTAGACATCGTTTACGGGTTGTTACAAGCACAAAAAGGTGTTGTCAAGTGGAATGATGAAGAGTTAGAGGGAGCAGATCACCATTTGGTGCCCGGTCATCCCATGATGAAATACGTACCTCAAGAATTTGACCTGATGCCTTTTACCAGCGTTTTTGAAAACGTAGGAGCGCATCTTTCTATTCAAATTGACGATCGAGCAAGCCGTATTGGCGAATTGCTCGATGTAGTCGATATGAGCAGCTTTAAAAACCGTAAGGTAAAAACACTTTCTGGTGGACAGAAACAGCGTGTAGCGATCGCAAAAGCACTTGCTCAGGAGCCCCAACTCTTATTGCTCGACGAACCTTTCTCACACATCGATAACTTTAGAAAAAATGAGTTGCGCAGAAAACTTTTTGATTACCTAACCCGCAATAACATCAGTTGTTTAGTAGCCACACATGATCAAGGTGACGTGCTTTCTTTTTGTCATCAAACCATCATCATGAAGGAGGGTCAGATCCTAGATTTTAGAGGGACCTCAGAGGTGTATGGAAATCCCTTAAATACCTACACTGCTGCTTTGTTTGATGAGGTCAATGCCATTCCTAAGAACTGGTTGGATACTAAAGTGGATTTAATTTTGTACCCACACCAATTAAAGGTTTCTAAAACCGGCTTTTCTGTGGAGGTACAGCGGTCTTTTTTTCAAGGAGCCGATTATTTGATTATGGCACAAAAAGATCAAAAAACAGTATTTTTTAGATCCAAAAAGATCCTTGAAATAGGCAAAGAAGTGCTTTTAAATATAAATTTCTAGGGGTCAACTTACGCCTGTCAACAGAAAAATGGACTTCAACTTATCTAGGAACTAGCTACATATAAGGCAGAGAATCAGAGCATCGGTTATGGCCTGAATGTACACAGTGCCACTATTTGTAATGCCAGTGTCTGAATCTGTTACGAGGACTTTTATATTTGCACAAACTTTTGACCATGAAAAAACTTTTGTTCCTACTCAGCATGCTATTGCTAGGCTCCTGCAAGAATCCTTATAAAGACATTGTTTTTGTAGAAATAAAAAACCCAGCACTTGAAAAAGCATCACTACATCAATTGGATATTTTGGCGACTTGTGTGCTGTATAACCCTAATAGCGTAGCCATAAATCTTGAAGAAGTAGATTTTGACGTTTACATTAATGGAACTAAAACAGCCCTTATAAAGCAAGTGGAAACGGTCGTGATGCCAGCCAACTCTGAATTTGAATTCCCTGTAAGAGCAGCGGTAAACCCTAAAGAAGTTTATGGCGAGAAGGGAACAGGAGTTTTAGGCGCAGCGCTACAAATACTAGCCAGTCAGAAAGTGGATGTAAAGTATGATGGAAGCATTAAGGTGGGCAAAGGAGCGATTCACTTTAGGGTGCCTGTGGTAGATAGCTTGAGTATTCCTGTGAATTTTAATTTTTAACTTTAGAAGATGCAGCATCTAATTCAGCATCTTTTAAAGCTTACTTGTCAAAGGATTGACAAATATTTCTTTAGAGAAAATAAAAGCCTCCAGCGTTATTCTTGTGAATCTGCTTTTACTAACTTTTCAAAACGCTCTATACTCATTGCGTTTTCCACATGATAATTCCCTATAGCGGTTCTTCTTAAGGAAGATAGGTGACCACCATTATTTAGTGCAGCACCAAAATCGTGTGCAATGGATCGGATGTAAGTTCCTTTGCTACAAGAGATTCTAAAATCCACTTCTGGAAGTTCGATTCTAGTAATTTCAAATTCGTTTACCGTCACTGTTCTTGCTTCTATCTCTGTAGTTTCTCCAGCGCGAGCCAGTTCGTAGAGTCGTTTCCCATCCTTTTTAATAGCTGAGAAAATAGGTGGTTTTTGCTGTATCTCTCCTGTGAACTTTGCTGTGGTTCCTTTGATCAAGTCCTCTGTGAGCTGGTCCAATGCAAAAGTTTGATCCACTTCAGTTTCTAAATCATAACTAGGCGTTGTGCTACCTAAAGTAATCGTGCCTGTGTATTCTTTTTCTTGAGCTTGATAGGTGCTTATGTTTTTGGTCTCTTTACCGGTACATATAATTAACAAACCACTTGCTAGTGGGTCTAATGTCCCTGCATGACCTACTTTAATTTTTTTTATTTTGTATTCTTTCCTGATGAGCCAGCGCAATTTGTTCACTACTTGAAAAGAAGACCATTCTAAGGGTTTATCTATAAGCAGTACTTGACCTTTTAGGTAGGGGTTTTCTTGATCTTGCATAGGTGTAAAGAAAGAGAATTAATAATTGGCAGAAAAATGAAGAGGGACTATTAACTCATTCCACGTTCCTTGCGAACGGTTTCATAGGCATCTTGAACCTTTTTAAATTTCTCTTCAGCACCTTTTTTATAGGCTTCGTCCATATCCATTAATTTATCGGGATGGTATTTCTTTGCCATGGTGCGGTAGGCTTTTTTTACCTCATGATCAGGAACAGACTTATCGATTTCTAGGATCTTATAGGCATTATCTTGATCTTTTACAAACATTGCTTTGATCGAGATAAAATCGCGCTCTGTGAGTCGCAGGTAGCCTGCTATTTGATAGATCACACGAATTTCAGCTTCACTTGTATGACCATCTGCCTGGGCAATTCCAAATAGAAAATGAAGGATTTGTAATCTGGATTCGTACCTAGTTCTGGCGTTGAGGTAATTGCAAATTTTTGCTGCATCGACCTCTCGCTTTTTAACCACTTCATTAAAGACCTTGAATATAGCGTTGGCCCTTTCTTTACCATAAGCACCAACAAAATACTGTCTTACATAGTCCAGTTCATTTTGGGTAACCTTACCATCTGCTTTAATAACTAAAGAGGTAAGAGATAGTAAATTCAGTTCAAAATCCTGTGGACTTACCGTAGCACTTCTCTGAAAAGGGCTTCCTGAATGGGTTCTACTTTGCTGAGAATTCCCATCACTTAGAAAAGCGTTGTAAATCCATCTGAGAACAAAAAATATAGCGATGTAGCCGAAAAATGACATAGGTTGTTGAGCTGGTTATGAGTGCGACAAGTAAATCTTTAAATGACCATTATTTTAAAATTTATTCGGCAGGCCGAGAACTGTCTCGGTTACAGATGTTGATTTCAAGGAATGTGCCATAGCGTTTTTATAACTTTTAGATGACAAAATGGCTACGCACCTATTTTTTGCGTTTAAAAACCGGTACAGAAGAGCAAGCTTCTCCGTACATAATAGACCGAGCTACTTCTTGTAATTTCTCGGTAATCATGGCATATGCGGCAACGGGAACAGGTTTGTTAGAACAGCCTTTTACAATTACTGGAGCGTCTTGAAACACACTTACATCCATACCTGCGATCACTTCTCTATAAATTTCAGTTTCAAGTTGTTCTAAAGAGCCGCAAACTACTTTTTTAGCAATTCCGTAAAGATGACTTTGTACGAGCATCCACGCCCATTGTGGCACTATGGCATCTGTACTGCAATGTATAGCTACGTAATGATTGTTATAAGCAGAGAAGTCTGTTGTTTTTAAGCTTTCGCGAAAGCGGGATTCCACTAGCACTATTCCCTCTAACAACCATTGAGAAATATCAATAATTGTTCTGGGTCCAGGTGCATAGAAGTCTTCTAAGTCAAAGGTTTTTAACTTAGAATTGGAGACACGATTGATGATTTCTTCTGGCATATCTAAAGCATTCCTAGTTCTAATTTGGCTTCTTCACTCATCAAATCTTTATTCCATGGCGGGTCAAAAGTGATTTCCACTTCTGCATCGTTTACCTCTTTAAGGGTTTTTACTTTTTCTTCTACTTCTACCGGCAGGGTCTCAGCCACTGGGCAGTTAGGCGAAGTTAAGGTCATGAGTATTTTTACGTCAGCATCACTGCTTACCATAACATCGTAGATCAATCCTAGTTCGTAAATATCTACAGGTATTTCTGGATCGTAAATGGTCTTGAGGACTTTTACTACTTTTTCTCCTATTTCTTGTCCGTTAATTTCTTCCATCTTAGTTGACTTGAGTTTGGTATGCGATCGCATACATTTTTAATTGTTTGATCATGGAAACAAGTCCATTTGCTCTGGTAGGGGAAAGGTGTTCTTTGAGCCCTATTTCATCTATAAAATCAGTTTTGGCCGCAATAATATCGGCTGGTTTTTGACCAGACCATGCTCTGATAAGAATGGCAATAATCCCTTTGGTAATAATGGCATCACTGTCTGCGGTAAAGGCAATTTTATCAGATTCTAGCTCTGCATTTACCCATACTTTAGATTGGCAACCTTTTATAATACGGTCTTCTGTTTTTAAACTTTCATCAATTAAAGGGAGGCTTTTCCCTAAATCGATCATGTATTCATAACGCTGCATCCAGTCGTCAAACATGGAAAACTCTTCAACTATTTCTTCTTGTATTTCTTGAATACTCGCCATTAGATATCTTCTTTTTTTACTGCAACTATAATTACTTTTCCTTTTTTATCCATGAGGAGGATGCCTGTCTTAGTAACTTCTACAGAGGCTACTTTGGACAAGTGATTCTTGTAGTCTTTTTCTATTTCATCCAGGTCGCTACAGTACATTTTTGTGCCTGCCAGCATCCCCATTTCAATTTGATTTTTTTCAGGGTTTTTAAAGCTTCCAAAATATTGATTACAAGCAGATTTTCCTGAAATCTTGTTTTCTTCACCCATTTCTATAGATATGGTGATGTCGTACTCAGAGTAGTCGTTGCTTCCTACTGTAGTCACTTCATAATCTCCGTCTACATCTTTCATGTCCTTACAGGATGTAATCGTTATGGACATTAAAGCTACTAGTATTGTTGCTAGTTTCATAATACTTGTTTCAACTATTAAAGTTAAGATAACATAGTTACAGCACGTTGCAAAGCTTGTACCATAACATCTATTTCTTCTTTAGTATTGTAAAAAGCAAAGCTGGCTCTTATGGTTCCGGGAATTTTAAAACGTTCCATAACAGGCTGTGCACAGTGGTGTCCGGTTCTTACGGCCACTCCTAATTTATCTACAATGGTTCCTATGTCGTAAGGGTGTAAGCTAGCCACATTAAAACTAATAACCGCAGCTTTGTCAGTGACATCGCCATAAATTTTAGCACCTGGTATGTTTTTGATTTGCGCTGTTCCATAAACCAGCAGCTCGTGTTCATAGGCAGCGATATTATCCATTCCTATTTCGTTGAGGTAGTCAATAGCAGCACCCAAAGCTATTCCACCAGCAATGTTAGGTGTTCCTGCTTCAAATTTATGAGGCAATCCGGCGTAGGTTGTTTTTTCAAAGCTTACTTGATCAATCATCTCGCCACCACCTTGATAAGGAGGTAGGCTATTTAAGGCTTCCTCTTTTCCATAAAGGATTCCTATTCCTGTAGGACCGCACATTTTATGTCCAGACATGGTGTAGAAGTCCGCATCCAGAGCTTGCATATCTAATTTCATATGGCCACATGATTGTGCGCCATCAATAAGGGTCATCGCATCGTATTGATGCGCAGCGTCTATGATTTCTTTAACGGGGTTGGTAACTCCTAATGCATTAGAAATATGATTTACGACTACAAATGCTGTTTTAGAATTGAGAAGGTTGTGATAAGCATGCATATCCAGTCGTCCGTCATCTAATACCGGAATCACTTTTAAAACCGCTCCAACTCGTTCACAAAGCATTTGCCAAGGCACAATATTGGAGTGATGCTCTACGGCACTAACAATGACTTCATCTCCTTTTTTTACAAAGACATGCGCCCCACTAGCTACGGCATTAATAGAATGCGTATTACCCGAAGTAAAGATGACTTGTTTAGCAAGCGGAATATTGAAAAAAGCTCTTACTTTTTCACGAGCACCTTCAAAGTGGTCGGTTGCTTCCTGACTCAAGGCATGCACACCACGGTGTATGTTTGCGTTGTATAAGGTATAATAAGCTACGATTTTATCAATTACCTGTGTGGGTTTTTGAGAAGTCGCGGCATTATCAAAATAGATCAATGGCTGTCCGTTTACCTTACGGTTTAAAATAGGAAAATCAGCTCTTATTTTCTTGATGTCTAGCATAATTGCAAAGGTAAGCCCTAGGCGTGAAGACATTGTTAAATCGGTGCTAGAAAATAGCCTCTCAAGCGTTACTTTGTATTCAAGTAAATAAAAATACCCCGTCAAAAGTTAGCGTATTTTTGAAAATATAATGCAATGTTATCAATCAACTACCCTCTCCATACCTAACTTCATTGCGATCAATGTAGTAATGAGAGATTTTATTTCTGGTATATTACAGATTTAGAAATCAGTTTTCTAAATGGGTATAAGAATCGCACTATGAGTCTTAGATCTTCAGCCCCAATCTTTGCAACGACTCTGCTTTCCTGTTACAGTTGTAGGAACGTTTTGTTGCTGTAGATTTGCTCCGGCTCTATAAATTCCTATACGCTCTAGTGGGCTGGAGTATTGCTTAACAGTTAGCTAGAAGCGGCCACACTTTGAAAAGAACCTTTGTTTTGTGCCTGTTCCACTTGCTTCAATTGTATTCTTGTGAGGTAATTAAACCTTTCTCAAACAGCGTTTTGTTGCGACCTGGTACTTTTTTTGAATTCCTTTGCTCTTTTTTGTATTCGCTTTCGCGAAAGCAAATCAAAGACACCTAACCCAGAACAAAATTATTCAAACTCATTAATCCCGTACAATATCTGTTTCATTTTGCTTCCATTGATTTCTATAGGCTTATAAGCAGTATTAAACTTTTCGATGCTTACGGCAATATTATCTTTAACCTTTTTATCTACCTGATAATAAAGAACTTAAAATAATGTGTATTTGGCATAGCTATGGGTAATCTTTAAAGCCTCAAAGCCTTCTTATTTGATTAAGGATCCGATCAACTAATACAATATTCTAGAGGTTAAAGGGATAAGAAGTTGATTATTATTCAGATGTTGGATCAGAGCTTTTTAAAAATTGCTCCTATTAATTCATGGTATTTTTATCAGTTGCCTAAAACTTTTTTAGAATGTATGATCATCGGAAGCAAGTAAAAACAAGTTACATTTTGAGTGAGGAGGAGAAAAAGTTGCTTAACCCCTCTTGAGGCATATTCTATATTACGTATCCTTATACGGCTTTATGATTTCCTGCTGTTTTTATGGCCTAGAAGAATTTGCTGTGGACATATTTTATAAAGAGAGGGGGAGGTAATTGGTCTTAGAATAGGCAAGGCTTCGGGTTGTTTTTCTGAAATAGGGATATAAAAAACGCTAGACCTTTTAGGATCTAGCGGTAGTAATTTATCATTAAAAACACTCTTACAAATCAAAGCCGATTTCCACACCTAACTTCATTGCGATAAGCTTGGTAATACGGGATTTAATCTCTGGAATCTTTACACTTTCTAACACGCTGTTGGCAAAAGCAAACATCAATAAAGCACGAGCTTCCTTTTTAGGAATCCCTCGGGCTTGCATGTAAAATAACGCTTCGTCATCTAGCTGGCCTATAGTACAACCGTGAGAACACCTTACATCGTCAGCAAAAATCTCCAATTGAGGTTTGGCATTAATGGTAGAAGTATCACTTACTAGAATATTGTTATTTTGCTGGTAAGCGTTGATCTTTTGAGCAATCTTATCTACAAGTACCTTGCCGTTAAAAACACCTACGGCACGCTCATCAAAAATTTGTTTGTACTCTTGAAAGCTTTCACAATTAGGAGCTGTATGGTGTACAAGTGTAGAATGATCTACATGTTGTTTTCCTTCTATAATCGTTACCCCGTTGAGAACAGAGTTACAACGCTCTCCACGTTGGTAAAAACTCAAGTTATTTCGAGTTAATTTTCCTCCAAAAGAGAAGGTGTGCATGCGCACTTCTGAATGGTCCTGTTGCGCTACAAAGGTGTGATCTATTAAAGATGCACTTAAATCATCGTTTTGGATTTTATACCAATCTACTAATGACTTTTTTGCCGCATAAATTTCAGTAACGCTATTGGTCAGTACCGCGTTATCGCTCAGACTTTGGTGTCTTTCAATAACTTGTACTTGTGAATTTTCTCCTACTACAACCAGGTTGCGGGGTTGTGTCATCAATTGTGCTTCATTTCCTGTAGAGAAATAAACGATCTCTATGGGCTTTTCTACTGCAATATTTTTATTGATATGCAGGTAAGCGCCTTCCTTAGCAAATGCGGTATTTAGGGAGGTCAACCCGTCTTTAGTAGCAAGTCTATTGTAATATTTTTCTATTACTGCTGCGTACTTAGGATTATTTAATGCACTAGACATCAAACAAACGTCAAATTTATCGTGAGTCGTTTGAGAAAGGTGAGAACTGTATATTCCATCTATAAATATCACTCGATAGGCATCAATTTGATGTACGAGGTATTTTTTGATATCTTCATAAGAAATGCTTGTTTCTTTTTTAGGGAAAAGCACGTACTCTTTGTTAAATAAAGACTTTAATGAAGTGTATTTATAGGCTTCATCTCGACGTTGTGGTATTCCTAGTTGTTCAAAGTCGTTCAAGGCTTCGTTACGTATGTGATGGACGTAGCTGTTGGTGTCAACTTCATTTTCTAGGGCAATAAAAGAAGAAAGGATATGGTCTTTAAAACTCATAGTTAATATTTTTCTCGCTTTCGCGAAAGCGAACTTAAAAGTTCATTATTGAAAAGAAATAGGGGTTTAGGTAGCTCCAACACTTGAGTTGTTGTTTCTAAGCTTCTATTTCTTCTTTGATCCAGTCGTAACCGCGTTTTTCTAGTTCTAACGCCAACTCTTTACCACCAGATTTCACTATACGTCCATTGTGTAAAACATGCACAAAATCAGGAACGATATAATCTAAAAGACGCTGATAGTGGGTAATAACTATAGTGGCATTGTCTTTATTCCTTAACTTATTTACTCCATTGGCAACAATGCGTAGGGCATCAATGTCTAGTCCAGAGTCGGTTTCATCAAGAATGGCTAGTTTAGGTTCTAGCATGGCCATCTGGAATATTTCATTGCGTTTTTTCTCTCCTCCTGAAAACCCTTCATTCAAAGAGCGGGAAAGGAATTTGCGATCTATCTCCAACATTTCTGACTTTTCACGTATCATTTGTAACATGTCCTTAGCGCTCATATCATCTTTTCCTTGAGCTTTACGTGTTTCATTGATTGCGGTTTTCATAAAATTAGTAACCGATACCCCTGGAATTTCTACTGGATATTGAAAAGAGAGGAAAACACCTCTGTGTGCTCTTTCTTCTGGATCCAATTCTGTGATGTCTTCTCCTTCTAGAGAAATCTCGCCTCCAGTTATTTCGTATTCCTCGCGTCCTGCAATAATATTGGCAAGGGTAGATTTACCGGCACCGTTAGGTCCCATTATTGCGTGTACTTCTCCTGCTTTTACCTCAAGATTGATTCCACTCAGGATCTCTTTTCCTTCGATTGTTGCTTTAAGGTCTTTAATCTTTAACATAGCTGTTATTTAACTTCTTTAATATCTAATGTTTTTCCAGTCTTAAACATATCGGCACTTGTTGCTGGAGTTACTTCTATAATTTTGGTAATGGTTAGCATTTCATCCCATCCTTCACCTAATTCTGCTTTTATAGGGTTGGGCTTTACAGTAGCGTGAATGACCACGTTCACCATATCGAATTCGGTTTTTTTAAGTGCTTGTGCTGCCTTATCCAGTTCTTTCATCTTATCGTCGATGGCCACAGCATAGATTTCGTTTTTCGTGGTCAGTACCGCCGCATCCGTGAGAAAGATAAATTCCCCTCGGTAGACTTGCTGTCCTTCGGGAAGAACTTCTGGAGTCGCCTTTTGTACTATTGGGGTGTCTGGTGTAGCTTCCTTATCATTTTTACAAGAGACTACACTTAAAACTAAGAAACTTAAAATAAACAATCGCTTCATAATCAATGTATTTGTTGGTTGTTGTTGTTTAGCCTACAGATCCTTCTAGGCTTATTTCTAGAAGTTTTTGTGCTTCCACGGCAAATTCCATAGGCAGGTTGTTCAATACTTCTTTTGAAAAGCCGTTGACGATAAGAGCAATGGCTTTTTCGGTATCAATACCCCTCTGGTTGCAATAGAAAATTTGGTCTTCACCTATTTTACTGGTGGTAGCTTCATGCTCTACTTTTGAAGTACTGTTGCTGTTCTCAATGTAGGGAAAGGTATGCGCTCCACATTCATTACCCATTAGTAAACTATCACATTGCGAGAAGTTACGTGCATTTGTTGCACGGGCACCTATTTTCACTAGACCTCGATAGGAATTTTGAGATTTCCCAGCACTAATACCTTTAGAAATAATGGTAGACTTGGTGTTTTTTCCTAAGTGAATCATTTTAGTTCCTGTATCTGCCTGTTGGTAATTGTTGGTTACGGCGATAGAATAAAATTCACCAACCGAGTTATCCCCTTTAAGGATGCAACTAGGATACTTCCAGGTTACCGCACTACCAGTTTCCACTTGAGTCCAAGATATTTTCGAATTTTTTTCG
>Ga0136655_1000203_pt1 | contig 26797 bp, 36 predicted proteins | sample CPBDNA_2_FD_94863 | JGI IMG/M metagenome (GOLD analysis project Ga0136655, IMG submission 94863) | Freshwater to marine salinity gradient microbial communities from Chesapeake Bay, USA - CPBay_Spr_15_0.8_DNA (version 2) | ecosystem: Environmental > Aquatic > Marine > Coastal | place: USA... | reverse complement strand
GCTGGTGTGAAAACCAGTGTGCGAGTTCATAGTGTGAAAACTATGGGCGGGCAAGCCGAACAGTTATAAACAGTTTAAGATCTTGTTTTGAGTGTTTTGTTCTACTCGTTAAATAACTGAGCAAATGGTGCCCAGGAGACTGGCACGCCTAAGCAAGCGTCAAAACTGCTTACAAAATTTATTGGGGAGTAGCTCAATTGGTAGAGCACCGGTTTTTGGTACCGTAGGTTGCAGGTTCGAGTCCTGCTTCCCCAGCCAATGAAAGGAAACATTGTGACACAGAAATGTCCAGAATGTAAACAAGACTTAGGATACAACGATTGGTGTCCAAGTTGTAGAGTAAGAAGATAAAAATAACGGAGTGTGGCGCAGTCTGGTAGCGCATCTGGTTTGGGACCAGAGGGTCCGGGGTTCGAATCCCTGTACTCCGACCAATATGAGAGCAGTTCGCAATCTGCATTAACAAAATTGCGCTTATTGGGGATGTAGCTCAGTTGGGAGAGCGGTAGCTTTGCAAGCTTCAGGTCATCGGTTCGATCCCGTTCATCTCCACCAAATATGTCAATGCAGGTTTGCTAACAGTAACAGATATCACAGGCGTCATATCATCAGCTGCGGTGAGGTTCAATTCCTCAATTGATACCAAGCTACTCCTGTTGGTAGCTGCAACTTACTAGCAGGGGAGGGGTAGAAGCAGCTACCCCGAGAGACAAACTTGTTGATCCGGATACATATACTGTTGGAGGCAGATAGCCGTTGATACTGTGTATGTCGTTCAATGCCGGACAACATTCGATTCAAGGACGTGCGAATCAGCTTAGTGACGGTGGGGACGAACAAGCGGCTGATTGCGTATCAGTCGTGAGGCGGTATGCTATGCTATAAGCATCGTAGGCCGGGACTTGTTCAATTAGATAAATAAAAATATGCGTATATCAGAGTTAACAGGTTATAAAAACCATCCAGAATATAAAAAACTAATACAACAACCTTCATGGGGGAGTTTTTATAAACAAGCGGTAGAAAACGGTTGGAAGGCATACGGCGATGGTGGAAGTGGTGCAGTACTAAAGCATCCAAACAAAAACTTTCTTTACAAAGTTTTTGGAGGAAGAGCAAAGTTTGAGGAAAGTGGATATTTAGGGTATACTAAGTTTGTATTAAAAAATAAAAATAATCCTTATGTTCCTAAAATATCAAAGCCTGTCAAAATTCCAAATACTGCTGACGGTCCGACAACTGGTCCTGCTGCTTGGAAAACCAGTGACATATATGTATTAAAAATAGAAATATTAGATGAACCAAAAGGTATAAACGATCCAAGGTTTAAAAATTATATTTCATCAAAGTTTGACAAAGATAAAAGAATGTCTCCTCATGCAGATCCATATGATTATGATGACGAAGCTGAACCTAATTCACTTTATCATCAAGCTATGGAAAGTTTGTATCAAACTGACAAATATTGGCAAGACATAGTTGAATATGCAGGCGAATATATTGATATTGGTATAAACAATGTTATGTTTAGAGGCAATCAACTTATTTTTATAGATCCTATGATAGGATAAATGCGGGTGTAGCTCAGGGGTAGAGCTCTTGCTTGCCTAAGCACATTTACTCGAGTGTGTTTAACAAGCAAGTGGTCGTGAGTTCGAATCTCATCACCCGCTCCAAAATACGCAAAGGTAGATAAATACTTGTAGAAGAAGGACTCTACCGATGAAAACATATGAATGTAAGGTGTGCGGCAAAGAAACAAAATGGTCGCATCAAAAGATGAACAAGTACTGTTCTAATACTTGCTCCGCAGAAGGAAAAATATTAGAAAGTATTGAAAAGACAAAACTAGGCTTAGTAAAGGAAAGACCTACACTAAGAAAAGTTTTAGCAAGAGTAAATGGTTATGCTTGTGAGTGCTGTGGCATTAGTGAATGGAACGGCAAAGAAATAACTTTACAGGTAGATCATATAAACGGATTAGCAAACGATAACAGAATAGAAAATCTGCGTTTGATATGTCCAAACTGTCACTCACAAAGTGACACATTTAGCGGGCGTAATAAAGGACAAGGGCGAGCAGCACTAGGAATGGAGTTGCGGTAGTTCGAATCTCATCACCCGCTCCAAAATAATCTATGCTAAACCTGTTGTTAAATGTTTGAGACTCCTTTGTTTAGATCAAAGGCAACGAACGCATAGATTTAACTACGGAAGGGTGCCGCCGTTGGTCCGTAGCGGTCTTCCGTTTGAAACTCTAAGTCCTAGATAATGAAATCCATGACTATGAATCTCAAAGTTGTTTAGGGGTCAACACACAGTTTCCACTCTGTGTAGGCTAACGGACTGCCAAGCATTATGACCTAAAGTCCCTGTCACAGTCTAGTTACTGTGATACACTTAGGTCTTCAAAAAGGAGAAGTTATGTCTGATAAAGAAATAAAAGTAAACTTTCTACCTGGATCACTTGATGAGTTTGAAGGCACTCAAGATGAACTAAACGATCTTGTTGCTGAGATTAAAAATCTTGTGTTACATGGTGATCTTCATGAAAAGAGTGAGCCAGTTGATATGGATGCACTTGCTGAAGATAATCCTGAACTATATGAAATTTTAACAGATCAAATAACCAAAATAGACAAAGAACGAAAGCATTAATATGTTTACAGGTTTTCTTCCTCATAGGGGCGCTCCTGCTATTGACAAGAAGAAGATAATTTTTGCCCGAAACTGTAACGTAAAAATTATAGATGAATTACTAAATACTCTGTAAGGAGTACTATATGTTTTGGAAAAATAACAAAGAACTACCATGGATAGCTGCTGGAAAAGCAGTGTTTGGGCTCCATGAAACGAGAGACAATAGGTATTTAAAACAATGGCTGCGATCAGACGGTGCTACACTAGGCGATCCAAAGGCACTTCCGTGGTGCGGCGACTATGTTGAAACTTGTATAAAGAACAGCTTACCAAAAGAACACTTCCGCGGACCATTAGGCGAAAATCCGTATTGGGCAAGAAATTGGTTGTATTTTGGATTAAAGTGCGAGCCGTGCTACGGAGCAGTTTTTGTGTTCTCGCGCGGTAAAGGAGGTCACGTTGGTTTTGGTATCGGCGAAGATGCTACTGATTATTATATATTAGGTGGCAATCAAAGCAACGCAGTTACCATTTCGAGAATAGCTAAAGGTAGATTGCTAGGATGTACGTGGCCAAAGACTGCTGACAAACCTGTTAGGAAGCTAACACGCATGACAGCGGGCAAAATTCCGAGGACTACCGACGAATTTTGAGAACCCTGCATTTTAGGACTAGGGTCATTTTACAACAAGGCTGTAGGACCGTGGCCTTGTGTAAGATTGAAGCAAAAATCCTTTTAAGGGGTTACAAGCAAGATTCCAAGCTTGTGTAGCTAACGGTCCGCCAATTTAATACTTGGCCTCAGCTGTGTTGATGTTATATTAGTAGTAAGATAGAGATAACGCCCTTAGAGCATGTTGGTTATGCAGCGGATTCTAAACCCGACGTAGGCAGGTTCGATTCCTGTTAAGGGCACCAAAACAAGCACAGCGGGTTAACTTGTATTCCCAGCCGGTGTTCCCCATAGTGGGGTTTGATTAAAAACGGCATATAAGCAAGTAGGAGATCAAGACAGATTCCCTCGGGGCTCTTGGTGTAAAGTTAGACACCTGGAAAGGTCCAACTAACTTTCTTCCAAAAAAGTAGTTGACAAGCACTTAAAAGGTGCTATATTAAACAAGTAAGCAAAGGAAACAATGCTTACCAAGGTACTCTCCTTATAAAGGCGGTTGTTGGCATACCTTACTATAAAGTGCCGCTGGTATAACACTAACCAGAAAAACATGTATAAGTGTTAAAAAGTGGTTGACACGCACTTTAAACAGTGTTATATTAACTAAGTAAGGTAAAACAAAAAGCTTACAAGGACTAAAAAAGTAAATAAAGTGGTTGACACGCACTTAAAACTGTGTTACACTAATTAAGTAAGCAACAAAGCTTACAACGTTATTTGACAATTTAGACACAGCTTTAGACGCAAGTCGATAATAAGCAAAAACTATGTTTAGTTCTATACTAGGCCGAAGCACTGCGCATGACGTAGTGGGGAAGCACAGTTACGCGATAGGGAGTTTAGCAAGCCGCGCAAGCCGCTTGTTAACACGACCCTATAAAGGCCCAACACTAGTATAGAACTAAACATAGTAAGATGGGCGGTTTAGCGTCCATATAAGGGTAAGGCAGGCAACTGTCCCAAAGCAAGGTTTCCTATAAACTTGCGCCAGCAATGGTCCATCTAAACAAGCCTGAGTTAGCTGTAACCGACTAGTTCGTAGTTATGGCCCGTCCGTAGAAAGGCGGTAGGTAGTAAGTTAGTAATGTTGTCCGAAAGGATAAGAACAGAGCCAGTCGGTGAGTTTGAATAGACTGTGGTGGTCGAGCAACATTATACCAAACTAGCGATTACCAAATACTAACAGGTAGCTACAGAGTCTGACCCGCAAGGAAAGGCATGGTAGCAGTACAAGAGTTGAAGGTGGTACCGGAAACTTGAAGAACCGTTTAGTAGCCCGCAAGGCAAAAAACAGTAGGTGTGTTGTATTCTGTATCTGACAAGGTATGGAGCGACGGGAGTAGCACATCTTAGTAGGTCACAAATAGTCTAATGGTAGGACGATTCCTTTTTATGGAATAGATTGCAGGTTTCGATACCTGCTTTGTATTAAAAAGCGAAAGACTACTCCGGTATGCTGTAAAAGGCGCTTAATGCCACACTGTTCGCAGAATGTGGTTCACTGAAACTCGCAAGGTGGATGTGATTGTTCGGAAAGAAGACGTAATAGTTTAGCGACTGTGAACTGCTTATAAGGCAGGCGGAAGATAGATGGACGAGTAGCAGTATACGACACGTGAAACGCCACACGTTAAAAAAGGCAGCGCTGGAAGATACTTGAGAATCCGAAAGGACTTGAGTGGATACGTGCTAACCATCCTCGCAAGGGATAGGGTACGGTTATTAAAGGCTTCTATGCCTAAGGAGTAATCTCATCCTAGGCAAAAATACATTGATTGGGGACAGGCTATACGCCGTTCGGCAATGTGTTTTGTGTAACAGTTTTCGAGCACCGACCCATTTGGAAGTAAACTTAGAATATCATGCCAGTTAGCCAAGAGTAGAAAAGCAATGAGGCTAAAAGGTCCTTAGCGGGATAAGCAAAGTATTATGTAACGCAGTGCTTGCGGCTATATAAGAAACGTAAATGATTGAGTTTACTCCACTTCCGAGACTGTTACACCAAACACTTTGTTTCAATAATATATCAACTTAATAGACCGGTACCGTTTGTGGGAAGTAATGGAACGGTTGATATATTATTAAAACAAATTTTATCGCGCGGTAGTGAAGTAGTTTCACACTAGGCTCATAACCTAGAGACGTTGGTGCAAATCCAGCCTGCGCAACCATTACAAACTGTAATCTCAGGTTTGGCAAAAACTAACGTTTTTGATAAAACAGATATAAAATAAAACCACGTAGAGATATTTAGATTCTTTATAACGTTTTGTAGCTGTTTTGCCATAAACGTTAAGCAGGATTGTAGCTAAATGAAGAATTTTAAAGAAAAGTATCGTCTATGGAAGTACAGTCGAAGCCCAGCATTTAAACGTGCTTTAGCCGCTGCTAATAAAAAACTTCAAGAAATAAATCAAAAATATAATGTGTCTAAATAATCAAACTAAAAAGGCAATGGACTAGCGTTCATTGCCTTTTTTCGTCAAGTGTAAGGTAAGTGTGTTTTAAACTGATCATTCTAGTCACACTGTATCGCATGACAAGGAGGACATAGCACCTCTAACACAGCTGGCGCCGTTAACATCTACTAGAAGATAAGCTGTTGTGAACTTTACACTTGACACCCTACCGCATCTATGCTATATTACAAGAGTAACAAAGAAGAGTAACAAATGAAGAAAATGAAGACGACATTTATGAATTATCATCCATTACGACAAGAACTAAGTAAAGAAGACTGGACAAGGATAGACAAAGTTCTAAAAAATGAGCTCGATGAAACAAACGCAACTACAGAAGAAATGGTCGCAGCTCATGATGTCTTTTTTGATCTGATCGCCGGAAAAACACAAACACACCTAGGCGTAACAACCCTTCAGTAAGGAGAACTATCATGGATAAAGATTATGACCACGACAGCTTTATGGAGTTTATGAAAAGCTTTATGAACAGTTCAGAACCCATCAACTTTGCATTTGTTAACGCAGATGATATTGTGAAGATGAATCAAAAAGCAAATACAATCGCCATGCTTGGAATTATGGACGAATTAGAGGCTGACGTGTCAACACGTCCGTGTTATAATAGTGTTGAAGATATGCTTACTGCAATTAAGGAGATGTAATGCCAAAATGTACTGTAATGGTTGGCCTGCCAGCAATGGGCAAAAGCACACTGATTAAAAAGATCCGCACTGATGACACTTGGATCTACAGCACAGATATGTTCCTTGACAGTGTTGCTGAAGATCAGGGGCTGACATATGCTGATGTGTTTACATCGTATATTGACGAAGCAACCAAGTTTAACGAAACTAAAGTTAAGAGCGCCATGGAATTTGGCAAAGATATTCTTTGGGATCAAACTAACCTTGGTGCGGGCAAGCGCCGCAAGATCATTAATCGAATGACCAAAGCAGGCTACACTGTTGAGTGCATTTGCTTTTTGCCACCACAGCAAGATGACAGAGAAGAGTGGAATCGACGTCTTGACGGGCGTCCAGGTAAGGTTATTCCTTACAAAGTGCTCATGAGTATGAGCGAAAGCTATGTCCTTCCAACTGAAGAAGAAGGGTTTAGCAAAATTGAATTTTATGATATGTATGGTACACTTCATAAAACACACACACAAACAGAAATGGAGAATTAAATGTTTGAACTACTAGGAAATATTGGGGGCATTTGGTTCCTGTTGTTTACAATTGCTATTGTTGGCGGCGGGATCATTGCTGCTGAATTCGACAGCGTCGTTGGAGCGGTCATTACCTACGTTATTATGATCGCTGGATTTACGTTTGTTTTTGATCTACCGTTTGAAGTAGGTCTCTTTAGCGGCTTGTTTATGACCGTTATCGGCGTTGTTGTATATGTCGGCATCGGATTGGTATACGGGGTCCAGTACCGATACGGTGGTTGGCTAAAGGACCAAGCTACGAATATGAAAATGGACTATGCTGACTACGAAAAAGATGCAACTGCTATGGGCGAAACGCCATCAAAAGACGGTTTCCGAGCAAGCCGTAAATACGATGCATACCGGCCGAAGCATAACCTAGACCGAATCACTGCGTGGATTGCACTATGGCCATGGGCGTTGTTTTGGGACTTGTGCCACAAGCCTGCTCGTTGGATTTACAACACTGTATACGACATCGCAGCACGTGGCCTTGACGCAGTAAACAAGAGAATCTCTGACAAGATTCTAGGCGACTAAGAAAACTAAGCTTCCTGGATTGCTGGGAAGCTTAACTGCTTTATAAGAGAGAGAGAAGTTATGAGAGACATCTGGGTAGTAAGTGATACACATTTTGGTCACGTAAACATTCTAACATTTACAGATCGCGCAACAGGCACCCTTGTAAGGGGTGATCGATTTAGTAGCGTTGATGAAATGAACGAACATATGATTGAACGCTGGAACAGTGTTGTTAAAGAAGGCGACATTGTTTATCACTTAGGCGATGTTGTAATGGGACCAGACAGCCAAGAATGGTTTAAGAAGAATTGGACTAGGCTCAAGGGCAGCAAGCGCCTTATTGTCGGTAACCACGACGACATCAAGTTTTTGTCAAGCGGTGGGTTCTTTAAGAAAGTCCAAATGTGGAGAATGATGCCCGAGTTTGGATTACTGTTTAGTCACGTTCCATTACACCCGAGCAGCCTTCTTCGACTAACAGAGCGTGGTGGCAAGTATCCTGAAGATTGTGAGACATTGGTCAACATCCATGGTCATACGCACCAACACGGATCTCCAACTGGTCCTTATTTGTCAACCTGTGTTGAACTTAGAGATTATACACCAGTACACATAGAAGACCTTCAAAAGGAAGCAAAGTTACTTCTTAACAAATAGTCTTCCCTTAACCCATCCCTAAAGGATGGGTTTTTCTTTTTCAATCATCTTGTTTACTATGACCTAAATAGGTGTGCTTATCACAATTGGGAACACATCCTAGACTGCTACGATTACTTGGAAAAGAATCAAGTGCCTTATGACGAAGAACTTGATTTTGCTGTTATGCACCACGACATCGTATACGACAACCAGCCAGAAAAAGAAAAGCGCAGTGCAGAGTTTATGCTCAAACTGTATCCCAACCGTACAGAAGCAGCAGAGATTATTATGGTTGACAAAGAGCACGAAATGTTTTATAATGAACTATTAGTTGGAATTGGCCTTACTATTCAACTAGCAAAAGCAATAAAGGATGTTAAATAATGAAATATTACATGTGTTTGTTTCGCAGAGATTGGGCAGACGAATTTGATGTTCAAGGTGCGTGCCCGTTTACCGAAGATGAAAAACTGAGTCTAGAAAATTTCTTCAAAGAAAATGGTGATAAACCAACGGAAATTTACTTTGGTACCAACGAATTTTGGGAAGATGAAGTCAGCGAGTGGAAATCGTCATACAAATTTGTTGAAATTAGTGAAAATACATATAATGAAATTCTCGTGAAGTTTCCAGGCGGTCTGGGTACATTCATTAACGTAATGGAGGAAGTCTGTGAAATTTTGTGATAAACTATATGTTGGCTTTCAGCGCGAACGTTATAACCGAGATGATACACCACGTGTACTCGGCTTTGCAGTGCCGTATGGTACTACAAAAGCTGAACAAAAACGTATGGAAACCGTAGATCGGTGGTCAAATAAAAAAGTGGTTACGATATATAGAAGAAACTAATGAGTCTATTATTATAACGCACAGATCTAAAGAGAGTATAGTTTTGGTTCCGATCAAATTTTTAGAAGATTTAGTTAATATTTTAAGTTGACAACTGCTCCGAATCAGTATATATTACTACTATAAGCAATAAAAAGGAATACATCATGACTTACAAAACATATGAAGTTCGCGTTTATGACAATGGGACTAAAATTTGGCATCTTGATGGCAAACTTAATAACGAAGACGGTCCTGCCGTTGAATTTGCAGATGGCAACAAACACTGGTATCTGGATGGCATCAAAATGACAGAAGAAGAGTTTAATCTTAAAACAAAATCTTGTACTGGTAAGATTGTTGAAATTGATGGTAAGAAATACCGACTCATTGAAGTTTGAATACAAAGGGATACATAATTATTTTAGTTATGCAGAGGATTGGGTGGTAATTCCGCTTGATCTTGGGACGGTTAATTCTCGTTGGTATCTTGATGAACATGAGAATGGGTCTGGTACTGTTTATTTTTTTGACGACAATGATGTGGTGTATTTGAACGAAATTTACACACAGCAATTTCTACCAAAGTGGGTATATCGCAAAGAAGATTACACTATGATTTGTTGTGATACCCAAGTTGATAGCGTCAAATTATTATCTGTATTTGATAATAAATTGGAACTTACAGAAGACCAACTCACAGAAGAAATGAAAGATGATATGTTTTAACATTTGACATTATCTGTGTTATAAATAATATGTAGGACAAAGAGTCTTACTAACACTTAACAGCTAAAGGAGTTTTAGCAATGAATATGATTATCGAATACTTTTCTGGCACCTTGGGACAGCTCGAACTATTAGCAACAGTATTGCTGATTATTAACGTTACCCTACTAGCACATCAAAAACTAATCAACTATTGGTTTGGTCTCGCAGGTGTTCTTATTATGGGATACGTTTTGAAAGAATTTAACCTTTATTCCGATATGGGCCTTCAATGGTTCTTCTACGCACCACTACAAATTGTAGGTTGGTACATGTGGAAATACGGCAAGACGCTAGGAGATGTCGCAGCAGACGGTCTTGACTCAATGAAAATTGCTACAATTGGGTGGAGCGCCAGGCTTGGGGTTGTTGCGTTAATTGTAGGGTCGGCACTTGTCCTTGGATGGACTATGGCAACCTACACCGATGCTGACTTTGCGTACCTTGACGCACTAACTACAACTATGTCGATCGGCGCATCACTTTTGATGCTCAAGAAGATTTGGGAAAACTGGATGATTTGGATTGCAATGGATTTGATTGCCATTCCACTTTACTACCAGAAAGAAATGTATGTAGTATCTATGCTGTACGTTATCTTCCTGGGACTTGCAACATACGGACACTTCAAGTGGACACGTGATATGAAAGCTCAAAATGCGTAAGATTGGTTTAACAATTGGAAAGTTCATGCCCCTGCACAAGGGGCATGAACTAATGATCGATTTCGGAGCAGCAATGCTTAACGAAATTAACGTAATGGTTTCGGGTAAAGAAACTGATGAAATTCCGCTAATGACACGGTACGATTGGGTTCGTGAAAAGTACAAAGACAATCCTAAAGTAAAAGTACACTACCACATTGACAACAGTCCAACTCCTGTTAACGTTGACAAAGACGGCACTGTGCTAGATGTCGACTTCAAGTATTATTGGGCACACGAGTTTCAAAAACACGCCCGGGGGTTGACTCACATTGTTACTAGCGACTTTTACGGACAGGCTATGGCTACCCTTATGAACGTTGAATGGTTGCCAGTTGATCCGCAGCGTGAGATGGTTGACATTAGCGCAACAAAGATTCGCAATGATCCGATGAGGTATTTTAACTACATTTCTGATGTAGCGAAACCCTACTTTGTAAAGAAGGTTGCGATCGTTGGTCCCGAAAGCACTGGCAAGTCTACGTTAGTAAAGGACCTCGCGTTAGCAATAGCCCTTTCGGCAAAGGTTACAGAATACGGCAGAACACTAAGCGAATCTAAGAGAAACGATCTTACTGAAGATGACTTTATGAACATTACACAAGGCCAGCAGGTGTTGATTGATATTGCAGTCGCAAATACGAAGAGTATGGTTGTTATTTCTGACACTGAGGCTTATACTACATATCTATTCACTAAGAAATATCTAGGATATTTTGTAGAAAGCATACGTAGTCAGGCAACTGAGCAAGAGATAGATTTGTATATTGTTCTTGCGCCAACTGTGTCTTGGGTAGACGATGGCACCCGGGTGATGGGAGACGACGAAGAACGTCGACAATTCTTTGACAAAATGATCGAACTCTTAGAAGAGGACGGCAAGAATTATGTTGTAATTGATGATGTCAGTTTTAGCGACAGAACAGACTCTGCTTTTAATGCGTTTGAAGATTTTTTAAATCAGAGATTGACGACCACTCAAGAAGAGTGTATAAATAGTATGTAAGCTAAAGAAGCTTACTAATAGCCGCTAAAGGAGTTTTAGCAATGAAATATGACGCACTAGTATTTATTGGCCGGTTTCAGCCATTTCACAAAGGACACCAAGCAGTAGTAGATGCTGCAATCGAAAAAGCAAAGGAAGTAATTATTGTAGTTGGTTCCAGTTTTGCATCGAGAAACATCCGCAATCCATTTACATTTGAAGAACGTAAGGCGATGATTAAAGCCGTGTATCCACAGGACGAAGTGAAAGTTGTTCCTGTAAGCGATTACCCATACGACGACAACAAATGGGTCGCGGCTGTACAGTCTGTAGTTTACAGCGCAATGAAATTTACACCAGATCCAATCCGCATCGGCCTTATTGGCCACGAAAAAGATGGCTCTAGCTTTTATTTGAAAATCTTTCCTACTTGGAAAGGAGAAAGCGTATCCAACGACACCGGAATCAATGCAACTGATATCCGTGAACAATTGTTTACCACAAACGGTTCCCCGGCTACAATCGCCGCCGCAATGCCGCCCGCAGCATATACCTCAATGGCTGACACTATTATTACAGGTGGATATATCGGCGGCTACTGGGACGTACTCAGCAAAGAATACGACATGATCCAATCTTACAAAAAGTCTTGGAAGGCTGCTCCTTACGCACCTACATTCGTTACCACTGATGCTGTTGTTGTACAGAGCGGACACGTTTTGCTTGTTAAGCGTAAACACGCTCCTGGTATGGGGCTATGGGCGCTGCCCGGCGGGTTCCTTAACCCAGAAGAAACACTAATGACTGGTATGCTCCGTGAGCTCAAAGAAGAGACAAAAATCAAAGTACCTGTTCCGGTGTTGCGCGGCTCTATCAAAGCACAAAAAACATTCGACCATCCGCACCGTTCGACACGCGGTCGTACTATTACTACAGCATTTTACATCGACCTTGGTTTTGACGACGTAATGCCAAAAGTAAAAGGCAGTGACGACGCTGAAAAAGCACGTTGGGTACCGTTTAACGAAGTTGACCGTACAAGAATGTTTGAAGACCACTTCTTTATCCTGGATAACTTTATTAACATCGGGTAAAAAAGTATAGCAATTAGTATCGTAAGGAGATCAACAATGAAAGTACTTAAAAAAGCCGAAGGCGGCTGGAGTGTTAACGTCGAATGTACCGGGTTCGGAAACGGCAATAGCGGATGCGGAAGCTTGCTACAAGTCAAGAAAAAAGATTTGGTATTCTGGCCGGGTGTTGAAGGTGACTCGTGGGGTAGCAGAGATCCTAGCGTTTCCTTTAAATGCAAAGTATGCGAAGCCCGTACTGACCTAGGGCGAGCTCACTGGCCACAGAATCCAAGAAGTTTAACAAATGTATCTGCATCATGGTATAAAGATACTGAAACCCAAGATTCCGGCGCAAAATAAGCCGGTATAAAAAGTCCAGTCCAAAGAGGAATGGCAGAATGTGTATAGAGGAGTTCTAACATGACACAACACAACATTATACTACTAACCGACTCGTACAAGTACAGTCATCTACACCAGTACCCAGAAGGCACCGAGTACGTTAGCTCGTACATCGAAAGCCGGGGAGGCGAAAAGACATCAATGTTCTTCGGTGCGCAAGCACTGATTAAAGAATATATGTTAGGCGAAGTTGTTACTACTGCTATGATCGACGAAGCAGAAGCTATTATTACTGCACACGGCGAACCGTTCTACAGAGAGCCGTGGGACATCATCGTTGAGGAGTTCAACGGACGTCTTCCAATTGAAATCGAAGCTGTTGCCGAAGGCACTGTGCTACCGACTTCTAACGTTCAAATGCAGATCACTAACACTGATCCACGTTTTTACTGGTTGCCAAGTTTCTTAGAAACACTTATGCTAAGGGGCGTTTGGTATCCTTCAACTGTTGCGACTAAGTCTCGCAAGCTCAAGGCTGTTATCGCTCGCGCACTGAATCTAACCAGTGACGTGCCGTTAGCAGACCAGCTGGGATTTAAGTTGCACGACTTCGGCGCTCGTGGAGCATCAAGTGGCGAAACTGCTAAACTAGGCGGTATGGCGCACCTTGTTAACTTTATGGGAACCGACACTGTTGAAGGCTTGATGGGTGCGCGTCGTTACTATGGCGCTGACATAGCAGGCTTTTCAATTCCGGCAAGTGAACACAGTACTATCACTAGCTGGGGTAAAGAAAACGAAGCGGAAGCTTTTGAAAATATGATCGACTTGTTCGGTGGTGAAGGAAAAATCTACGCTTGTGTTAGCGACAGCTACAATATCTACAATGCCGTGAAGCTTTGGGGCAAACTAAAAGACAAGATCATTACCAAAGGTGGTACTCTTATTGTGCGCCCAGACAGTGGTGACCCGATGATTGTTCCAGTTGAAGTAGTCGAACTACTGATGGAAGAGTTTGGATACACTACTAACTCAAAAGGCTTCCGTGTACTACCGCCATATGTCCGTGTTATCCAGGGCGATGGTATTAATGAAGACAGTCTACCTGAACTGATCAACAACTTGGTTCAGAAAGGCCTAAGCATTGAGAACATTGCGTTTGGTATGGGCGGCGGCTTGCTACAGGCTTGGGATCGCGATACTCTAAAGTATGCTATGAAAGCAAGTGCTATTAAGACAGCAGGCGGCGACTGGGTTGATGTTTACAAAGATCCAGTACACGGTGGCAAGACTTCTAAGAGAGGTCGTCTTGGACTAGTAAATCAATGCGGACTTGGTAGCTGCGGATATAGAACTATCCCGGAGGAGTTTGCTAACGAAAAAGGAAACTTACTGCGTACTATATTCCGCAACGGTGAACTGCTAATTGAAGACAGCTTTGACGAGATTCGTCAAAGAGCAGAACTAAAAGTAGAGGAGTACACTGATGTTGAGTTCGAAAGATACTAGTAGCAGAGAGTATTGGGAATGGGCTGCAAATGTATGGAGACTAAACCATATACGTAACTTGCTCATTGCCGAAAATGAAAAAGCTCAAGAGGCTCGCAAACCATACTCTAGGGGAATTAATCCTAGAGTAGTAGCACTCAGACAGCAACAATAAGAAAGGAAAGGGCAGAGAAATTTGCCCTTTCCTCTTGACTTCTTTTGTAGATGTGTTATATTGTAAGTAAGGGAACACAGCAAAGAGGCTAACTATGAACTACGAATTTCCAGAGATCCGTACTATTGATGACGTACTTCCGCACATCGAAGGACGCGATGAATTTATCGTAGCCGAGCGTGATGGTTACTCTGTAATTAATTATGTTGTAGCTATGGCTGATACTTTTAATATGACTGGAGTTGATGACCAAGGCGGTGCTATTCGACGTGAGTGCAGAGGCTTGAAGTTTGCACCGACCGGTGAAATTGCTGCTCGTCCGTTTGTGAAATTTTTCAATGTAGGTGAGAGAGAAGAAACCCAGCCGCATGTTGTTGATTTATCGCAGACACATACTATTATGGAAAAACTAGACGGGTCAATGATTCACCCTATGTTAGTAGACGGTTATATTCGTTGGATGACCAAAATGGGTATTACTCATGTTGCTATGCAGGCTGAAGAGTTTATTGCGAAAAACAGTCAATACAAGGACTTTGCTGCTTGGTGTATCAGCGAAGGATTAACACCAGTTTTTGAGTGGTGCAGTCCGTTTAACCAAATTGTTCTTCCATACGAAGACGATCAACTAACTTTGCTGGCAGTTCGTCACAATATCACTGGCGAGTATTTGTCGATCAGTTCTTGATCGTTGGCGTTCATGTGCGTCTCTAATAGGTATGTTAAATTTAATCAAATATTGCTGAACGGCAGTCCCGGAGCAACCTATTAGAGACGCAATTTTCTCTGCAGACAGTTTTTTATTTACATAATGATCGTATAACCATTTTTTATCTCTTAATTGCCATCTGCGTCTTTTGAGATTTAGCTTATTTCTCCAATTAAAAATAGCAGTAGTACTTATGTTATACTTTTTACCTATTTGCGGATCGCTTAATCCTTCCGCTACTAATTTTCCTAGTCGATCACAAAAAATATCAAAGTCGTTTGATTCTGTAAACCATGACGGGACACCTTTTGGTCCTCTTTCTCCTTGATTTGATTCAGATGCTGCTTTCCTTGCTTTTGCTAACTGGTGTAGAGATGCTGACCTTTTGTTTTGGCCTCCGTTATCTTTAAAACACATACAATGAAATGCTCTAAGAGATTTTGTTCTATACTCACTGGTTAGAAACTTACACATTAGTCTATGTATTGTAATATGCTCTTTTGCAGTAAGATAGACAATGTTATCGTCATCTGTTTCGCCGCCGAGTTTAAAACTAACAGGCACTATGTGGTGCCCTTCTACATATCCTAATAGAGAGTTGGCTTCTTTTCGAGTGTTTGCTCTTTGCATACTGCGTTCAATAATAGACTGCCACCAAGAAAAATACTTGTTCTTTTGTGAGAGGTTACTTATAATCTGTATATAAATATTCATGCTGTTGTTCCTTAATAACAATAGAGTAGTTGGGACGACCACCACGAAGTCCGTGAACTATATTTTTATTTAGTCTTTTATTAGTTGACATACTGTATTTTCGGTGCTATACTTGCTATACACAATAAGAGGCAATCAACATGTTACTAGACAAAATTCGTGAGTTTGGCATTCCTGTGGTAGACACAATCCTACCGTTTACAAAAATTGAGTCGCTGATAGAATTTACCCGTGGACTCGAAGATGCCGAAGGCTTCGTTATTGCCTTTGAGAATGGGCATCGAGTAAAAATTAAAGCAGATCAGTATGTGCGTATTCACAAGACTATTGATCGTATTGTGTTTGACCGTAACATTGTGAACTTGATCATTAACGAAGAAGTTGACGATGTGATGCCGATGTTACCTGTTGTTCAAGCTAACCGTGTTCGCGACTTTGAAATTCGTTTCTGGGAAGCGTTTAAGCAGAAAGAAAACCGGTTGTACGGTCTGCGTATTGCTGCTCAACAGAACTACGCAGATGATCGCAAGCGTATTGCACTGGAAATGGTACCGTCTTTGCCGAACAAGGCAGATGCACAGTTTGTCTTCCGTATGCTGGACGGAGGTAACATTCGCGACTTGATGTTACAGCACGTCGCGAAGAATATTACTTCTAATGTTAAATGGGATGCTTGTGCAGAGTGGTTGGGGATGTGAGATGAGACGTAAACTTAAAGTTAAGGCAGATCATAAAGAGTATAGCGAGCGTACAATTGTACGCTACGCTTGGTTTCCTGTAACACTCGATGACAACTATCAAGTATGGTTAGAGAAGTACTATGTAAAACAGAAGTACTTCATCTTTGGCCGTAGAGGAGAATGGGTTAAACAAAAAACTTGGAGTGAAAGCACAGAAAAACGCAAGTTTCTTAATTCAATAAAGGATAGTGATAAAAATGTTCAAAACGAAATGGTTACACAAAAATACGCCCGTGCTATCCAAGCAGCAGGAAGAGCACTTAAAGCAAGAAATAGCACATATTAGTGGTGAACTGGAAAAGGCCAGTGATCTAATCTTTCGCACTGTGTTCTTGACAGAAGACATGAAAGGTGCTATTATAATGATGGACGGTAGAGAAGGATATGACGATACTGTATTTCTTACCTACTACGAAACACCCGAATGGGTCACCTTAAAGGAGTTAAAAGATGACACTGACTAGAATTATCGGCGACATACACGGCAAAATGTATGATTATAACGTTGCAGCTAATGTTGACTTTCCTACTATCCAAGTAGGAGACTTTGGTATCGGCTTTGCCGGGGAATACTGGCATGAACAAGTAAACAAAGAACACGCATCTGGCCGGAACCGTTTTATTCGTGGTAATCACGACAAGCCATCAAAATGTAAAAGCGATATGGTCGGCTACATTGCCGACGGCACTGTTGAGAACGACGTGATGTTTATCGGCGGCGCATGGAGCATCGATAACCCCAACGCACCCGATGGGTGGTATCGGCGCACCCCTGATTTAGATTGGTGGGCAGACGAAGAATGTTCAAACGAAGAGTTCTATCGTTTTGCTGAAACATATGCTATTACAAGACCTCGTGTAATGATCACGCACGATTGTCCTTGGAAGGTTTCGAAAGAGATGTTCTTCAATAGCGGCTTCCTCAAAGGTGAGCATTATACTACAAGGACGGGTCAGTTCTTTGATACGTTAATGGACATACATCAGCCTGATTTTCATTTTTTCGGGCATTGGCATAACAGTACGTCTTACCGACACGGAAGCACTACTTATGTATGTCTTGGAGAACTAGACTATATTGATGTAGATTTAAATGATAGTGAACAAATGCATGAAGCTATTTATGAGAAGTTTAAAACATAATGGAGGAGGACTTGACTACTTAGTTGTCCTTCATGACGATAAATTGTATATTCACTCTTGACATCCTACTTCTTTGACTATATATTAAAAGTATGGCAAAGAAAAGTAAAGAAGCAAAATTGCTCAAACGTTGGAAACTCTATCTGCGAGATAGCAGATTAGCCCCTCGTGAACAAGCAAAACGCGCTAAAGAATTTACTCGAAAAGGAATGAAACCTTATGAACACGATAATTAAACAACTAAAAGCTAAAACTATGGAACTGAGGAAAGCCCGTTCACCATATGCATCTGTAATGCTGTTTCACCTAAGTGAGATTATAAAAATTGGTAAGAATGATGGCAACCGTGATTCAACAGAAACAGAAGCACTACAGTATGTTAAGAAAACTGTACAAAAGCTAAAGGAAAATCCTTATGCTGTACCAGTTGAAATTGAACTATTGGAAGCCTTTCTGCCAGATATGGCATCACGCGATCAAGTAAGAGCTCATATCTTTATGTTAGAAGCTGAGCAAGGACTGGATATTTCCAATAAAGGTGCTGTAATGAAGGCTGTTAAGGCTGAGTTCGGCGCTCTTGTTGATATGAAAATGGTAGCAGAGATGCTGTGATGGAACCTAGACTGTATATTATTATGCGTGAAGACCTCTGGGATATGAATCCAGGAAAAGGTATGGCACAAGCTGCTCACGCACAAGCAGATTTTGATACCTATGCAGAAAATCGTTACACTGATGATGCGTTTCGTTCAGCACATCTTCAATGGTGCGAGGATCGTAACTTTGGTGTTACACTAGTTTTGACTGCTCCGAAAAGTGAATGGATGCAGATTTCACTGGGTGTAGAACATTGTGGTTATGTTAATGACCCAACCTATCCTTACCGCAACTACTACGGCAAAGTGTTCACTTCTAGTGAAGATACTTGTATGTGGGTATTTGCTACTACTGAACAAGAAGTAGAACATATGCAACAATACAATTTACATAAATGAGCAAAAATGGCAAGTACTTTAGGCGAAAATAGTATTAAGAGTGATCACATCATATTTGATGAGATTTTTAACCTAGCATATCCGAATATATGCAAGCGAAGCAAACAAGATATCAAAAGTTTAATTAACGATGGTGTATTACAAATGGATGCATTATTCGAACAAGCTATTAGTGTTGTTGGAAATTTAGAAAGAGAAAGTGTCGAAGGAAGAGATTTTGTCGACTTTTCGGATGCTAAAAAGGTAACAGTACAATGGTTGTACGAAACAGGAGCAGCTACTCGAAGAGTAGCAACAGTGAGAAATATCAGGGGTAAACAAGGATGGTTGCGTGTTATTGCTGCTGAAACATTAACCGACACTGCATATTTCTTTAAGATACCAAAAGAAGCATATAAAGATATTTCGTGTATTAGAATTTATTTTAATGAAGACGGCAGTCCTAAGTTAGACGGAAAATGGTTTCGATATCACTGCGCTACATTCAAAGAATTATCAGAACCTATACCGCAACTCTAATCTTTTTGGTTGACCTCTAGTATTAATAGTGCTATTGTAACTAAGAAGCAACCAAACAGAGAGGAACATACTGTGCTGATAGTTTTTGATATCGACGAAATCATTCGTGACTACGGTCGTAAGCCTGATACGGTCTTTGATGACAGAAAGAGAGTTGTCGATATGTGGAGATTCCAGTTGACAACGTTGCGAAATATGTTATATTAGTATTGTAATAGGCAAACACAAAGGAACGCAAAATGAACAAGACTGTCAAACTAGCATTTGTTGACTCTGACACCGGCGAGTTCTATGTTAGAGAAAACTCCATGACAGATTTTGTTTTTAGCAATGATGTTGCTAAGGCAAAACTGTATGTAACAAGGTCCGAAGTTCGAGAGTATTTTGACTATGTTTCTTACAACAGTAACCGAAACCTAAAATGCGTTGAAGTAGAAGTATCGTTCTCTGTGCTCGGTGATTCGGATTACTTAGATCAGTTAGAAAACCGAGATCTTCAACTGTATAAACATCTTAGTAAACAAGCAGAAGACGATATTGATGCTATGAGTGAGGATGATTATCGCAAATGGCTATCACTTCGTTCGAAGTTTCGTGATACGGAGTTAGTAGAATGATAGATCGAGTTGTTCGTATGTGGCGTGATAACGGTATCTTTGTTTTCAATGTATACCAAGGTGAAATGGACAAAGGAATAAGACATGCCAAAAGTAGGTAACACTAAATGGGTAATGCTCAATCCCGGTACGCAAGCTGTAGCTATCAACTACAAAACACGTGGTACAATTTACACGTTTACCGAAGAAGATTGTCAGTATCGTTATCACATAACTTATGCGCCTACTTGGAATGGCGGAAGTCCTGCTAATAACGACGAAAATTCGGACTGGCATGTATACCACAACGGCGAAAGCTGGCTGCTCAAAGACAGCAAAAACGCATTTGCTAGCGAAGTCAAAATTCCCACGCTGAAGAAGGAGTTTGTAACTCTTGCTGTAAAAGGCAGCGAGTGGGAGTTCGAGAAAGACTGGACGTTTAACGGTTATGTTAACTTGTTCGGTAAAGGCAACAATCAGTTTCACACTATTCCTGCAGGCACCCGTGTAAAAATTATCGACAACAAGATGCGCATGGCATGGTACAGCCCGCAAGAAAAGTGCATTGTTGCTGAACTGGCTCCGGGCTTAGAAGTGTTTGCCGATCGGCAATATTTCACCGGCCGGATTATGGAAAATGCAGTAGTTCATATTCCTGCACGTGAAGCAAGTCAGTATCTTAAGCTAGTTAAAGCTGGTAAGGCTAAAACTTACTGGAAGATGGAAGATGCTGAAGGAAATTCTTGGGTAGACAAGCGGTTTGCAACGCTGGGTAATCTCAAGTCAAGTCTTCGTGTTCGCTTTAACTTAGTTAAAGAGTCTGAAAACGCATCCGACGACGAGTATATTCCCGAGTGGGTGCAGTTTGATGGTTACGACCGTCCTGATCCTAGCAAAGGTGTGTTTGCAGTGCATTACGACCACGCAACTGACAGAGAACTTGAGCGTCAGGACATGAGCAAGTTTCTTGTAGTTTCTTTCCTAAAGGTGTAAAAAGCTGTATATAAATAAAACGCAGTCAAAAGATAAATAAAACAGTTGACAAGAACTAAATAACAGTGTATAACTAATACATAACAAAGGACAAAGAGAAACAAAATGATGAACGCAACAAAACATATGTTTATTAAGAGCATTAGAGAATGCCGCGAGTATCGTTTTGGCTGCTCGGAGGGTTATGGCGGATGATGTAAGATACATCAAAAGTTTTTAACAAGCCTCCAGTAGCAATACTAGGAGGCTTTTTTATTGGACTAAAGTGGATATGCGGAACGAGACTGCGAGTAACCACTATAAACAAACTCAAATGGGCGGCCTCGGTGATGGAAGCGCAAGCTGAAAAACCCGAGAGATAAACAAATTCTATTTTCACATGCACTATATGCTGGTGTAATACGATCGGTTCGAATCCGGAGGAAGGTATAGGCACGAGAAGACTGGTTCGACTCCAGTTGAAAGCCGGGGAGGTAAATGAAGGTTCGATTCCTTCTATAGTGCAGTTGAAAATAGAATTGGTCGGTGGCCCGGATGGTAAGGGGTTAGATTGCAAATCTATAGCACTGTAAAGTAGCGTGTTCGATTCACGCACCGACCTCCAAAACACGGTTAGGTATCTTAAGAGGAAGAGAGCATCCCTCATAAGGATGAATGTGCGATTTCGAGCATCGCCCTAACCACCAAACAATGGCCCCATAGATTACTGGCTAGATCGCTGCCCTTTCAAGGCGGAGGAACGAGATCGATACTCGTTGGGGCTACCAAACAACGTGCGTGGGAGGCTGACAAGGTGTCGCAGGTGACTGTAAATCACTGGGGTGAGAGCCCAGCTAGGTTCGATTCCTAGTTCACGCACCAATAACAAGGAAACACTATGTACGCAGTTATATCAAATGACCCGAGAGCTTTCTTGCTTGGTAGATATCAAACGCTAGAAGCAGCACAAAAGGCAATCGGAGACAAACCAGATATCTGGCTGTTGTATAAATTAGTATAAAGTTAGGGGGGTGTTCCTGGCGGTGGACTGTAAATCCATTGAGTATAAACAAGTTAGGTTGGTTTCTCGAGTAGTTCGAATCTTCCACCCCTCACCATAAATATGTTGACAAGGAGTCAATTATGAATAAGCAAAAGACGACGACTTTGACTTTGAAAATTTAGATCCAGACAAGCGTTCGTGGTATTACGACGGCGACGGAACTAAACGCAAAAAGCCAAAGGACGACGAAAAATAACAAATGGCCCTATGGTATATAGGTATTACGCTAGACTGTCTATCTGGAAAATCGGGTTCAAGTCCCGATAGGGTCGCCATTAATATATTGACAACAGTAACTAACTGTGTTATTGTTAAGTATAACGAAACAAGGGCAAGTTAAATGAAATATATTGTAACATATCCCGACTATGGATTGTGCTATCTTACACAAGGTGGTGATCGCTATTGTAACTATGGCTTGAGCACTAACCCCAAAAAGCGCACATCCTTTAAGACTAAGAAATCGGCGCTGCGGGCATTGAAGGTAATGCACGAGTACAAGATGGGACGAAAGCTAAACGTGCCGTACCAAGACGCGGGCTGGCACATCGAAGAAGAAAAATAATGTACACGTAGCTCAGTCCGGTGGAGCACTTGGTTGAAGCCCAGGGTGTCGGAGGTTCGAATCCTTCCGTGTACACCAAATAAACGGGTCTAGGGGCGTATGTCGGGAAACGCGCTGCCACTTATAGGGCAGAGATATCGTCGGTTCGAGTCCGATTAGATCCACCAAAATATAAAGTTAGAAGCAATGAATGATGATTATTACGCGCCGTGGGAATGGCAACCTATTGAACGTATGCCAGATGGATGCGCTGATGTTGATGTTAAAAATATTGATAATGAAGTGAGGGATATGTGTTCTTGTGATTATTGGTGGTTGTCTGAAGACCGCAAATCAGAGCTAATATCTTTTAGATTTAGATAAAATATAAAGTTAATAGGAGGTTGGCTTAGAAGCAGCAATCCTATAATGAGTAGAACGAAGCACCCCAGACGCACACTTGCCATAGGGAACAATGCGGATAGTAACTGTAGACATAGTCTTGGTTTTCTTTTGGCGTAACAGCACACTATTAACTAATTGCTCCCGCCGCTGGGACGGGCAAGGTCTTCTAAGCCGATGACGGGTGAGTTCGATTCTCCCCGGGAGCTCCAATAACAATATACTGGGCAGGTGAAAAAGGTTGTCACGCTTGGTTGTGGACCAGGAGGATGCGGTTCGATCCCGCAGCCCAGTACCAAATAATGCGCTTGTATCTAATCAGAGAATAGACCCGGTTGTCTACCGGAGAAGGCGGGTTTGAGTCCCGTCAGGCGCGCCAAAAAACAGATTGACATTGCTGTAAGCGATGTTATAGTAAACGCACAAACAGAAACAAAGGAATTAAAAGATGAAACGTAAATCAAAAACTGGCAAACGATATGAACCGGTAGCTCAGAGGTAGAGCAAGGAACTTTTAATTCCAAGGTCGAGATTTCAAAATTCTCCCGGTTCACCAAACTTTTACATGGACCGGTGCCCGAGTGGACGATGGGGACAGACTTTTAATCTGTAGCAGAGATGCCAACGTGGGTTCGAATCCCACCCGGTTCTCCATTATTTTGTTGATACACTGTTGATGGATTCACATCCTGCCGGTTAAGGTAGGTTGAGCTGGTTCGATTCCGGCTAATGGGTAAGCGAAGGTTCGAATCCTTCCAGTGTATCTACTAAGTAATAGAAATTAGAAGGCTCTAAACACATCGAATTATCCAGAGACCGCTCTGCGCAGGTGTGACATCAGGGAGAGACCGACCAGATATATAGTGGCGTAGCTCAGGTGGTTAGAGCGCACCCCTGATAAGGGTGAGGCCGAAGGTTCAAGTCCTTCCTCCACTACCAAAGTAAGGTAGCAGCAACTACCGTGACGGTGAGACGTATAATATAATTTGCTAAGTAACTTTGCTGAGTTGCTGTGTCGGATTATAAAGTATTGTGCTAGTGGACTAGTGGAGAGGTCGCCTGCTTTCAAGCGGGAGGCACAGGTTCGAACCCTGTCTAGTTTTGCTCACCGTCAGAAATAATAAAGGATGAAGTATGTTTACCTACCGCGTTTACTGGATTGATGTTTTTTATACGAATGTAAAACTCGAAAACAAGCAGAAGCCAAAGTAGCAGAATGGTGCGATGATTGCACCCAATCAAATGCGAAGGATCCTAACAACTACAAGATCGTTAGATTAAAGAGAAATCTAAAACAAAGATAATATGCGCCTGTAACTCAGCTGGATAGAGTGCTGGTCTACGAAACCGGAAGTCGCAGGTTCGAATCCTGCCATGCGCGCCAAATAAACAGTTGACACACGTGAGATAACGTGCTACAACTTATACATAGGCTGAGTTTAGTGGTTCGCGCGATAAACTATTCCAGCATGTCATCGGCCCGTGTTCCCACCGTGCAAGACCCGATGTAAAAAAAGCAGATTGAAAATTCTTGAGAGACTGTTCAGTTAACGGTGGGCCGAAATTATAGGCCGCAACTATGGTGTAGTCGGGCATCTCAACAAGATGCTGTCAAGTGATGGGTTCGATTCCCGCAGGCCTACCAAACAATTAATGCTTGACAATACGGTCAAGCAATGTTAAAGTGTAAACAATATGAAAACAAATGATGAAAAGAAAGAATTCTACGAAGAGTGTAGTAAGATACTTGGAATAGAACACAGCTGGAATACGCCAGTTACAAGAAGAACACGATGGAACACTAGGCTTATTGGCAACGGTAGATATCCTGGTTTCGGATTAGTGCAATGCTACGGCAGCACTGTTCGAGTTGTAAGTAAAAAAGGAACAAATATGTTCGACACATACGATGAAGTGTACGAACATCTAAAAGAATACGCTTGGTCTCGCATAGTTGCGTCCAATGGGAGTCATGACCCGGAGGAGAATGGAGAAAAATAAGTAATGCTGCACATGACGCAGAATACATTTCTTAGGGTGCAATAACCCCCGCCCGGCACCATTTCTGATAAATACTAAAAGGAGAGACATTAATGCTAATCAATGAAGTTTTATCAGAAACGTATGTTAACGCAGTTGGCACTGACGACCGAGCAATGGCAACTAAAAAGAAATACCTCAAGCAGGTATGGAATATTCTACAACGCAGTTATGCTAGCATAGGCGGCATCAAGGGCAAAGGCTTTGGATCTCCTGAAGAAATGCTAGAATTTCCTATGTGGAAGATGGGTGTGCGCAATGGTAAAGTTCACGCAGTTGTTATCTACAAAGACAACAACGGGCGCAAGTCAGTTGCTATGGGCACAGACGGTTCTGAAGAAGGTATGTGGTTTATAAGCGACATTGCTAAACAAGAAATAACCCGAAGCTACGGCGAAAAGAGCAAAGCAGCACTAGGCAAAGTTCTTAAAACGTTTCCGTTTGATGTGCTGAAGCCATTCCTTGCAACGCCCGAAAGAGTTCAACAAATAACTGGCAAAAAAGTTATTCCTCTTAAAAAGGTCTCCAAAGACAAGTGGCCTGATGATGCAAAGCTAACACTTTCAAGATTTCCGCAATTAATAGATTATGGTTATTTGCGTGACATAGGCGGAACATATATGTTTAAGATTCTAATCGGTACTCCGGGTAAATCTATTAAATAGGTTGACATCCTACGTTAGTTAGTGTACACTAATATTGTAGGAACAACAGAAAGACTTACAATGAATATTTTATACGTTCACGGTTTTGGCTCGTCGTTTGATCCAACTCAAGAAAAGATCCAACTGCTTGAAACTCTTGGCACAGTTTACGGTGTTAACATCGACTATACCAAAGGCTATAGCAGCGCCTCGGGCGCAATATACGACGCGGTAATGGGCAACCAGATTGATCTCATCGTTGGAACTAGTATGGGCGGATATATGTCAGCAATGATGGGCGAATACATGGGAGTTCCATTTGTTGCAATGAATCCAGCAATTAATCCAAGCGAGAATCTACAGAAGTGGACTGGTCACTTTGTTGATCACAACGGTGCTGACAGGTTCCTCAGTGAAGGATGCGCCGCTGGCTACCCGGAAATTACAAAGAAGGGCGCAGGCCTAATTTTGCTCGATCTTGCCGACGAAGTAATTCCAGCAAGGGCCACTGAAGCGTTGCTGCAAGAAGCGTTCAACGTACATACGTTTAGTGGCGGCGGGCATAGGTTTACGCACACTAAGATTGCGCTGCCTATGATTGAAGAACACTACAACAACGCCAGTACAGTATACGGGCTAAACAAGGAATAAAGAAATGAAGATCAGATTTAGAAAGTTTTACGACGACTACTAAGGCATCAACGCCTTAGGAGAAAAAATGTCAAGAACTTACCGTAAAACACACCTAACAGAAACAACTACCAAGCAAGAATACATCAACCAGCACATGTCTTGGAAGAACCGTCAGTACAAAATTGATTGCACTGTACACACGGAAAATTACGAACGTGCGCTTGAAGACTACGATGCTGAGCTCAGAACCTGGCGTCGTTCAGGGTGTCAGCCGCACTACAAGATGCCACGCGAGCCTTACAAGAGAGAGTTTATGTCTTGTACTTACACTAAGGTAGAATACAACTACGACGAGGAAGTTGCGAAGCTTTCAGCAGAGTACGACAAGAACAAGCGCGATTGTCGTTATTACGAGTCAGGCTGCAACGTATCTTACAAAAAACACTGTGCAAAAGATTTGCGCCACAAAAACAAAGAAGTAATTAACAAAATTTTGAAAGACGATATGAGTTGGGAAGACAAGCCGTTTCCTGATACTTATCTTGGAAAGCAGTATATTTGGGATTACTGG
>Ga0136655_1000201_pt1 | contig 26919 bp, 20 predicted proteins | sample CPBDNA_2_FD_94863 | JGI IMG/M metagenome (GOLD analysis project Ga0136655, IMG submission 94863) | Freshwater to marine salinity gradient microbial communities from Chesapeake Bay, USA - CPBay_Spr_15_0.8_DNA (version 2) | ecosystem: Environmental > Aquatic > Marine > Coastal | place: USA... | reverse complement strand
TGTTTTATTGGGGCTGATCTCTAATTGGAGCAATTTAATGATGAGCTATGTATTTTTATTACTATTGATTGTGTCCGCTTTTGGTTTGGTGGTAGTTCGTATAAGTAAAAAGTACCGCAACAATTAACCTTAAGTTTTAGAGTTTCTACTGTTGTTGTCTCGCTTTCGCGAAAGCGGAACAGTGATAAGTTTTAAAGCCCAAAACTAACTATTGCCTATAACGTTTAATGAGACCTATTCCGACATCAAAGAAATCAAAAAGCCATCTCGCTGGACATAGCTTTTTGCTAAGCAGCAAGGTTTCTTCATTTGCTGAAGAATATACCTGATACTCGGTGATAGGATGCTAAGAGCTTATACCCTGACGTGACCATCCCCAAAAACATAATATTTATTGGTCACCAACTGCTTTAAGCCTAACGGCCCTCTGTGATGCAATTTATCGGTACTGATCGCTAATTCTGCACCAACTCCCATTTGACCACCGTCGGTAAATCTTGTGGAGGCATTATGGTACACTGCGGCATTATCTACTTGTTCCATAAAGACTTTAGCAGACTCTATATCTTCTGTAAGTATCACAGCAGAGTGGCCTCCAGAATAGTTATTGATCATATCAATGGCTGTAGTGGCGTTATCCACTTCGGCAATTAATAGTTTCATGGCCAAAAACTCTTCATACCATATATCTTGACTGGTTATGACATTTTCCTTAGGAAGAATTTTTCCTATGTGTTCATCAACTACCAATTCTACTTTTAAATTGGTCAAAACAGCCTGTAATTCCTTTACTTTGTCTTGGTAGTTAGGAATATTTTTATCGATTAAGACTTTATCCAAGGCATTGCACCCCGATATTTTATCTGTTTTTGCATTCACAATCACCTTTATAGTTTTTTCCCAATCGGCATCTTTCCCGACATATAAAAAGTTATTCCCGCGTCCACTGATCAGTACAGCACAGGTAGCGTTATCCTTGACAAATTTGATCAAACGCTCGCCACCTCTAGGCACTATAAGATCTAATTTTTCAGTTGGATTTTTTAAGAACTCTTGAGTTTCTTCCCGTTTTAAATGGAGCAATTTGATCCAGTCTTTGGAAAGTCCATTTTCTTCTAAAGCTTCGTGCCAGCATTTTTCTAAAACGATGTTGCTATTCAAGGCTTCTTTTCCACCTTTCAACAAAATTTTATTATTGGCTTTAAAAGCGAGTACAGCGGCTTCTATAGTTACATCTGGTCTGGATTCATATATAATCATGATGGTACCAAACGGAGCCGTTTTGTTGGTAATTTTCAACCCGCTATCTAAAGTTACATCAGATATTTCTTTTCCTACAGGATCCTCTTGGGCTTGAACTTCTTTGATGGCTTGGATCATACTGTTAATTTTGGCATCATTCACCACTAGTCGGTCATATAGAGCTTGGTCTTCTCTGTTAAATGCCTGTAAGTCCTTTTTATTAGCATCTAGAACAGCGTTGCGTTCTCTATCAATGATCGAGATCATGGAGTTGAGGACTTGATTTTTTATTTCTGAGCTTAATAATTTCATATCTATTGGAATGTCTTTATTAGTGTATAAATTTTGTTCCTACTTCTTTATCGTCAATGATATCTACAATCACATTGGCGCGTTTCCCGTTAGCAATATAAGTAGGGATGTTTTTTTGAGCCGTACTTTTGGCGATCTTCAATTTAGATCCCATACCACCTCTGCCTTCGCCTTCTTTTTTATTAGAAGCCTTCACGTATTGTTCTACGTTTTGGTCAGATCTTACTTCGTTGATCATAGTGGAATCTGCATCATCAGGATGTCCAGTGTATAATCCGTCAGTATCAGATAAGATAATTAATTTATCGGCATCTAATAATTCGGCAACTAAACTAGCTAACTCGTCGTTATCAGAAAACATGGACATGGTTAGAGATACCGCATCATCTTCATTAGCTATAGGAATAACCCCTTCAGAGAGCAATCCTTCATAACAATTGATCATGTTTTTTCTGTGCAATCCAGCATCAAAATCACGTTTAGTGGCTAGTACTTGTGCGCATCGCATTCCATAATCATGAAAAATACTGTAGTAATGGCGCATCATTCTAGGTTGTCCTACCGCAGAGTACACTTGTCTTCTGATAGACGGGTCTTCTATTTTAGTATCTCCGAGAATTTCTTTTCCTGCAATGGCAGATCCAGAAGATACCAGTACAACCATGATGTTACGCTCGTACAACACTGAAATTTGACGTACTAATTCTTTAATAACCGGTCCTAAGATCCTGTTATCTTTATTAGTTAATACGTTGGTACCGACCTTTACTACGATTCTTTTCGGTCCCATAATTATTCTTTTCCTAGTTCTACCGCTCTATCAAATGCTGCATAAGCAGCGTCTTTTATAAGTTCGTTGACGTTATTATCTTCCATAGAATCAATGGCAGCTCTTGTTGTTCCTCCTTTGGAGGCTACTTTGTCAATCCATGATTCAGGAGAGATGTTGTTTTGATTGAACAACGCTATAGCTCCTTCAAAGGTGCTGCTTACTAATACTTTGGAGTCGTATTCTGAAAAGCCCATTTTAAGAGCTGCATCTAACATAGATTGCATAAAATAAAATACGTAAGCTGGTCCACTACCAGAAATTCCTGTAGAGGCATCAATAAAGTTTTCAGTTTCTACATGTATAGAAACCCCTGTTGTTTCAATAAGGTTGCGTACCATAAGAAGTTCTACACGAGAAACTTCTTCAGATTCTGTGTAAGAAGTGACCCCTTTTCCCACTTGAGCTGGTAAATTAGGCATGGTTCTCACTACTTTTTGAACTCCTAATTGATTTTGAATGGTATCAATAGTGACCCCTGCCATCAAGGAAACAAATAGTTGTCCCTGATTGATCAAGGATTTCATTTCTTCAAATAAACCTTCACAGTGGTAAGGCTTTACAGCTATAAAAACAATGTCCGATTTAGGCAAACAATCTTCCAGTTTGCTGTAAACTTGGAACCTTCCATCTTCATTTAGTGTTTTAATTTTATTAGGGTCGGTATCGTAGATCCTAAGTTTTTGTTTTGAGAGCAGCGGCGAGCTTGCCATTCCTTCAGAATAAGTGAAGCCCATATTTCCTGCGCCAATTACTAATACTTTCATGTTATAAGGTATTCATTATCAATATTAATTGAATCTTAACCACTGCAAGTATTATACAGAAGTATCCTTATGATTATTTATATTAAAAGAATTGAGGTATCTTAAATGGAATGGACTAATAGTTGCGAAATTCAAGGTATATGTTATTAATGGTTGTTAAAACCTTAAATTTTATTTTATGTAACCGGGTTGAAGCGCCAAGTTGTCGGTGACAAGTTGGAGGTTTTTAGTAGTTTTTTTTTTAAAAAAAACACTAAAATTTGTGAGTTATTCTATTTTTTTTGGCCATTTCTGACTCATTTGAGGTGTTTTAATACCATAATGATAACATGTAACCTTGTAATCAGTTAAATATCACTATTCACTTCATCCTATTTAATGATCGGGCTCAATATGAATAAGTACCTGTCCTAAATTAGGTAATTTGTTTTTTAAATGATCTTTTAAATGATGGGAGATGTCATGACCTTTTTTTACAGAAATCTGCCCGTCAATGATAGCGTGTAAATCCACGTGAAATTTCATTCCGGCTTTGCGGATAAAACATTTTTCAGTACCTAAAACGCCTTCCACTTCTAATGATTTTTTCCTGATTTCATTTTGTAGGTCACCGTAAAGTTGCTCGTCCATTACCTCTCCTAAAGCGGGTCTTAAAATCAAATAGCTATTGTATAAAATAAAGAATGATGCAAACAGGGCTGCAACATCATCAGCTGTTTCATAGCCTTTTCCAAAAAATAGAGCTACTGTTATTCCAATAAATGCCATTACAGATGTTATGGCGTCACTTCTATGATGCCATGCATCTGCTTTAAGAGAAGAACTGTTGGTTTGTTTACTTTTTTTTATCACAATTTGAAAGGAGACTTCTTTCCAAATGATGATTAGCCCCAACACAATCAGTGTCCATGCTTTTGGGGCTTTATGGGGTGTCTGAATATTTTGAATGCTTTGGTAAGCAATTAAGGTAGCGGAGATCACAAGAAAAACAACTACCGCAAATGTGATTAAAGGTTCAATTTTACCATGTCCATAGGGATGATTTTCGTCGGCAGGTTTCTTGGCATACGTAAACCCTAATAACACTAAAAATGAAGCAAAAATATCTGCTATGGATTCTATCGCATCTGCGATCAGCGCGTAAGAATTTCCAAAGAAACCAGCACATCCTTTTATAAGAGCTAAAGCAAGGTTTCCGATGATGCTGAAGTACGTCGTTCGTATAGCAGTTTGTAAATTATTCATTTTTATTATTTATTCAGCAGTAAAAATTTATAAGAAACAAAGGTTATTAAGGGACTCGATCACCACAACGGAATACCCATCATTATTCTCTACAACAATCAACACCTTTAAAAATTTGACATCATAAAGAGATCAACAAGGTAGTACTTCTGGGTCAGTTTTAAAAGTAGGTAACTTACTTATTAACACTTAAATAAAGTTATTTTCAGGAGTAATCGGTCTTTTTTTATCTCACTAAGGCTACGGATTTAAAGAACTTAGCAACATTTTTTCTACTTTAAAAAAAGGGACTAATAATAGGGGTGTGTTATATATTGTCTTTAAATTTTTGACCAAAAAACTACTTTGCTTTTTATTCCAGTTCAATAGCACCCCGGTTGCTAATATTTAAATTGCGTTTCAATCGTATGTTGCGAATACCAAATTCAGTGTCCCATTGGCTCACCTCTATAAAACCGAATTTTTTATAGAGCCCATTGGCTGGTCCATTAATCAGACCAGTTTCTACAATAAATATACCGGAGTCATAAGTAGTATTAAAAACAAACCCTATCAGTTGACTTGCAATTCCTTGTCTGAAACAGTCTGGTTTTATAACCAGACTTGCAATACGGCTATGATCATTGGCATGCTTTATTTCAATGACTCCGGCTAATTCCTTATTCTTAATAAAACCCAAAAAGTCAGTTTTACTTTCCTTGTAATTTTTTAGAGGGCTGCTTAAAGGAGGAGAATCAATAGCTTTTAAAATTTTGGCCGCTACTGTATAGGAGGCTTGAAAAACAGCATGAATTTTTTTAGATACTTCTATCTTGGTATTTTGAAGTTTCTTGATCATTTTAATAAGAGTTGATCTAGAGTGCAATAGGATAGGAGTGTTGGAACAGATGCTGCCTTAAATTTTTAAGTAACAACAAGCCTAGACAAAAGGGGAGACCTTTTAGTCTGATTAAAATCAAAGAGGTTGATCGTCTTAATGGTTAATTATAATTCCTCTCCTATATGTTTTTTGTAAAACTTCCAGTCTTCTCTAGCTACTTTTCTACCCAATTCTAATCCTGCAATATTATCCGACTGTATGTGATATCCTCCTAATACTCGCGATATTCCAGCCATTTCAGCAGCTTCTGTAAATGTGGGGAATTTCAAAGTAATCGTACTTCCTAGGTGATTAGGTTCTGTTAAGGCACCCGCCACTAGTACGGCCTCAGAACCAAATTTTTCACTACCAGTCCATATTTTTAATGCTTCCGCACATCCACCACTTATGGTACTATGACCTGAAGTATAACTAGGAAATGGAGGGCATAAAAATACAGGGGGTGAATAGGGTTGCCATTTCGAGCCATCTATTTCTATCATTCCTTTGCCTTCTCCTCCCCAAGCTTTAATTTTTTGTCCCTCATAATACTCATGAACCAATGCATAAGGCCTGGCAGAGTCATAATACATTTTAGAATCCCAATTAGCAATAAACGCATCCATTGCTACGATCTGATTATAGAAATACATTTTTACATCTTGATCTAGAGTGTGGTCATCTCTAAGGGAAACCTCTTGTGCAAACTTTAACCAATGTCCAGCTTGTTGAACAGACTCGGGACCATCTCGCATAAATTCTACCAAGGCTTTTTGATAGTCAGTTAGATTTTTTTGCAAATCAATAACTTCTTGAACCTCTAGCTTCATTTGCTTAGAGCCTATTTTTGGTGGTGGTCCCGGACGGAATTGATCAGCAGATTTTAATGCAATGGGTTCTACCTTATTCCAAAAAGGAGTGAGACAACTAGGGGCATAAGTACCTCCTTTACCGTCTGAAAAGTATTTAGGTTGCCATCGATCTGGGTCGATGTTCACATCTGGCGAATTTATTGGAGCATATCCGGTATAATCAAAATAAGGTATTCCATTTGATCCATCTTCTTCTCCATATTGATTGGCCCCATCACCCTTTCTAGCTTTAATAACAGCCATTGCAGCGAGGTTTCCAATACCTTCAGGAGTATTGGGATTTAAGGAATTATTGTTAGGGTCTAATCCAAGTTCTATCATGAAATCGGCAAACAATTTTTGGTCTGAATAATAGTACTCATTCAAGGCTCTAAAAGCAGCATAACTAATAGCTATCTCTTTGTTTCTTAAATTGCGTTCATTAATTGGCTTTCTTTCAACCTTGTCAAGGTACACCGGAAGTGCTTTTTCATCAAATCTACTCCATGCATCAAAGATGGAAACAAATACCAATCCCAAGTATCTAGAAGTGACAGTAGGTCTTGGTTGAAACCTTTCGGTATCCTTTGCTTGGGCAATTAAAGCCATCTGTCCCCATTTGTAGGCTAAGTTATCAACTCCTGTTGGCTCTTCATTTTCTGTGAAAATTTGTGGATCATGTTGATTTTTTTCTTGCCTACAGCTAATAAAAATTAGTATAGTTAAAAATAATACGAGTTTTTTTTTCATGTTCATATTTTTCAAAAGCAAAGTTTGGCTTCAGCTATATTATAGAGTACATAATGATATAACGAAGTTAGCAAACAAATTACATATAAAAAATTATAATAGTATGAACGGTTATCTGGAATATGGTCAAGCGAAAAAGAACAAAAGCGAAGCATTAAAGAGAATAAGCACCTATTTAGTGATGAACACTGTTCAAGTGCATTTAGTAGAGCAGCCTATTACTTGCAGTTGTTAAACCTACTAAAAAGCAAATTGAATGGTCTTGAACTAATTTAAGTGTATTGCTCCTTGATCGATTCATCCCGTAATAATTAGTCTTCCATCTTATTTCATCTTTCTAAAAGGGGGCAGTAAAATCGAATAACTTAGTTGATTGAGGTAGCAAGCACTGCTTAATGCGTTCTTGTAGGATAAGCTTGTTTTATTTTTTTAAAGAGGCAGCTTCAAAATGGGCTTTAACTTCAGCCAACTTAGCAGGACTGGTAAATGTCACGGCATAAGCTTCTTTTATGGAGCGACTTTTTATAACGTCTAACGCGATGTCCTTCCATTCGTGAAAATTCAACGTAATGGGATTATAGGAATTGATTGGTTTTGTGATACCATATATGGCTTGTTCTTCTTCAGTTTGAAAGGTCCCGAACAGTCTATCCCAAACAATAAATGTCGATCCAAAATTTTTATCCAAATATTTTTCATTTTTTGAATGATGAACCCTATGGTGCGATGGTGTCACAAAAATATATTCAATAGGAGCAGGCAATTTTCTAATATATTCTGTGTGTATCCAAAACTGATACAACACCTCAATTTGATGGCATATAAAAAATAGTACGGGATCAAATCCCATCAGAATGATCGGGATAAAAAATATAATTTTGATGTGTTGCGTCCACCCCAATCTAAAAGAAACCGACCAGTTATATTTCTCAGAATTGTGATGAGTCACATGAGTTGCCCACCAAAAGCGATTGACATGAGTTAATCGATGCGACCAGTACCTACAAAAATCAATAGAAATGATACAGAGAATATAAGCCCACCATACTCTTGGAATGCTCCAAGGAACTGCATTGTAAAAAAACAAAAAGACCCCGAAAATTCCTATTTTTAAAAGGGCAGAAATTCCGACATTTACAAGGCCTATACATGTGGCAGATAACGTATCTAGTCCATTATAGTACTCTTTTTTTTGATAAATGGTAAACAACCACTCCATCAATACAAGTAAAATCATTGGGATTGCAGCTATTTGGATGATTTCTAGACCAGCAAGCTGGTCCAATAACATTTCCATAGTTAGGGGATTTTCTTTCATATAGCGAGTGAGTTCTTTTAGTGAGATTCTTTAAAATGGAATGCCGCTGGTAACATACCGCATGCTTTTCCAAAAAGAACCCTAATTTTGAAAAATAAGCTTTTTATGAATTACTCTACCACTAATATTGGGTAAGTTGTTATTAATTAAATAAATGCTCCAGACCTATAGGAGGACTTATCACATTGGAGGAAGTGCTGTATCCATAAGAAAATAAGGTGCGTAAGCATTTCGACAGAAAACCTTGGAAGTAACTTTTTTTCAAATAGATTTTCATTTGGTAGAATTTGATGTGAGTATTCTCGCTTTCGCGAAAGCGAGAATACACTTTATACCATACAAAAAAACACTTGATATTGCGTAGGTAAGGGTGCCTCTAATATCCTGTTTTCAAATTTATTACATGATTTAAATCATGTGATGAGATTTAAAATCATTTTACTTTTAGTTCTTAACTGAACAAAAAATGAGTTATATAAAAATCACATCCAGCCAAATTTCCAATCTTGATTATTCTCTTAAAAGAGAAGTCCTCCAAACTAACAATGTAGGCAGTTATTGCTATTCCACAATAATTGGTACCAATACAAGAAAATATCACGGGTTACTAGCGGTGCCTCAACCACATATTGACTTAGATCAACATGTACTTTTATCTACTATTACCGAGGAAATTACAGAGGATCAACATCATTATGAATTGGGAACTCAAAAATATCCCAATACCTATGCTCCTCATTCATGTCACTATATCAGCACTATAGAGGTAGAACCGGTGCATAAAGTTACCTATGCGATAGGTCATGTGATCCTCACCAAGGAGCTGGTGTTGGTACCATACAAGAATCAAATTTTAATAAGGTACACGTTAATAGATTCAAAATCGGCGGTGCAGTTGAAATTAAACCCATTTTTAGCGTTTAAGAATAAACATTGCTTGAATAAGGCAAATTCTACTTGGAACACCAGAAATATTAAAGTGCCTAGTGGTGTGTGCTTTCATCCTTATGAACTATACGACAAGCTTTTTTTACAATTCTCGTCAAACAAGTCAACATTTGTAGAGGAATCAGACTGGTACTACAATGCTGAATATGAAAGGGAAAAGGAACGAGGTTATGACTATCATGAAGATCTTTGGAAGCCTGGGTATTTTTTAGCAGATTTAAGGAAAGGCGAAAGCCTGGTCTTTTCTGCGGGATTAAAAGAAGTAAATCCTAAAGGTTTAAAAAGTAGTTTTACAAAAGCAGTCCAAAAGCTTCCTTTATTTAAAACAATGGAGGATTGTTTGATACATGCCGCTTCCCAATTTATAATCCAACGAGATCGACAGACTGAAGTGATTGCTGGCTATCCTTGGTTTAATCGATGGGGCAGGGATACTTTTATCGCGTTACCTGGGCTTACTTTGAGTCAAGGAAATGTGAAAGACTTTAAAGCCGTATTGGATGGTATGATTCAAGAGCTTAACGGGCCACTATTCCCTAATTTAGGTACAGGAAAACAAGCAGCAAGGAACGCTGTAGATACCCCTTTATGGTTGTTCTGGACCCTTCAACAATATGTGCAACATACAGCTACCCCTTCAAAACTATGGAAAAAGTATGGGGTTTACATGAAATCTATATTAAATGGGTATAAGGAAGGCACACAATATAATATCCAGATGCAAGACAACGCTCTGATTTATGCTGGGGAAGAAGGAGTTGCCCTTACATGGATGGATGCTGTCTGTGAAAATAAAGTGGTTACCCCGCGTATGGGTTATGCTGTTGAGATTAATGCCCTTTGGTATAATGCAGTGTGTTTTAGCGTGGCATCTGCTCGATTAAGTGGTGATGAAGATTTTGTCAGTAATTGGGAGCCTTATATTAATAAAATAAAAACTGCATTTTTAGAAACTTTTTGGGATCAAGAAAAAGGTTATTTGGCAGATGTTGCAAAAGATGGCTTTGTGGATTGGTCGATACGCCCTAATCAAGTTATTGCTACCTCTTTAGCTTTTACGCCTTTAAATGAAAAGCAGTGTAGAGCCGTATTGTTAGTGGTTGAAAACAAATTACTTACTCCAAGGGGATTGCGCAGCTTAAGCCCAGATGATCCTAATTATATTGGCTCATATCAAGGAAGTCAACAGAGTCGTGATAGTGCATACCATCAAGGTACCGTATGGCCTTGGCTTTTAGGTCATTATGCAGAAGGATATTTGAAAATTCACCAAAACAAAGGAGTCGGGTGGATACAGTCTCTTTATAATGATTTTGAAAACACGTTACAAGAGCATGGATTAGGAACGGTTTCTGAAGTATATGATGGGGACCCACCACATCATCCGAGAGGTGCTATTTCACAAGCTTGGAGCGTGGCAGAGTTGCTAAGAATACATCAAATGCTGCACAAGTATTATAAAATAAAATAAGGGAAGCTCGCTCTTATAAACCCTTATATGTTCCCATATAGCATGATTTATGTCATTTTAAAAACACTGTTCTTTCTTTATTTTCAATTCTTAATGCAAGAATAACTCGTTGTTTTAAAACGAAAAATAGTAAGGAATATAGTGCTTAATCTGCTTTATTTAAAGTGGAATCAACAGCAATGTTTTGATTTTTATTTCTTGCTAGAGTTACATATCCAATTACAAAGCTTAGAAATATGAAGGTATTAATGTTTGGGTGGGAGTATCCACCAGAAATTTCAGGAGGATTGGCCACAGCTTGCCATGGACTAGTTCAAGGACTTATAAATGTTGGTCATGACGTCAAATTTGTGATTCCCAATACCACTAAAGAATTGAAAACGCCACAGTTTCAATTGATCAGTGCGAGCCATATTAAGCTGCCTAAAAAATGGAGTGCCAAATATGTAACATTATTAAATCAAGCCATCTATCAAATACGTCCCAATAGCTTTCAAAATATGAAAATGGATACCTATACATTTTCTGGCACCTATCAAGAAAACCTCTTAGAGGAAGTTTATTGGCTGGCTGTAGTTGCTTCTCAAATCGCATTAGAGGTAGAATTTGATATTATTCACGCACATGACTGGCTTACCTATCTTGCTGGAATACTCGCCAAAGAGGTGAGTGGAAAACCTATGGTGGTGCATGTACATGCCACCGAGTTCGATCGCTCAAAGAATATCAACAAGCAGGTTTTCCAAATTGAACAACTTGGAATGCAAGCAGCAGACAAAGTAATGACTGTAAGTAACCTGACTCGAAAAACCGTTATTCACAACTATCATATCCCATCTCAAAAAGTCATTACAGTTTATAATGGTGTGATACAAAAAGAACAGCCATCACCTCTATACAAGAAACTATTGAAAGATAAAATCGTTACCTTTTTAGGTAGAATAACGTATCAAAAAGGACCTGAGTATTTTATTGAAGCTGCGGAAAAAGTTTTAAAAAAAAACAAAAATGTAAGGTTTGTCATGGCGGGAAGTGGAGATCTTATGAATGAGATGATATTAAAAGCAGCTTCCAAAGGATTGGCTACTAAATTTCATTTTACTGGTTTTTTAAAAGGGAATGCCGTCCAGCGAATGTTAAAAATGACTGATATTTTTGTCATGCCATCGGTATCAGAACCCTTTGGCATCACTCCACTTGAGGCAATATATAACCATGTGCCAGTTATTATTTCTAAACAATCGGGAGTTTCAGAAGTATTGCCACACGTCCTAAAGGTAGATTATTGGGATACCGATAATCTCGCAGACGTCATTCACGGGTTGTTGAATTACAAAATACTTGGCGAGATGGTAAAAGGAAGCAGCAGCAGAGATCTTAAAACCTTGACATGGGAACATACCGCTATAGGGGTCTCACACATATATAAATCCATAGCGTGATATGAAAACAACTACCAAACATATATCGTTCTTATTTGAGGTGCATCAGCCGTTTCGCCTAAAGAAATATCACTTCTTTGATATTGGTAATGATAATAATTACTATGATCATGAAAATAATGCAAGACTACTGCTCAGCATTGCAGAAGAGAGCTACTTACCCACAGTTCAAATTTTGATGGATCTCATTAATACCTATGGTAATTTAATTAAAATAAGTTTTGCTATTTCGGGAACCGCTTTGGATCAAATGCAGCGCTATGCGCCACATGTTTTAGAAAGCTTTCAGCGACTTGCAGCAACAGGAAATGTAGAATTTATAGGTCAAACGAACAGCAGGTCACTATTTTCTGCGACTTCTATGAACTCCTTTTCTATGGAAGTTGGTCTTCATAAAAAAGCAATAGAAAAACACTTTAGACAAATACCATCCACTTTTTTAAATACAGGATTTATTCTCTCAGAACAGCTTTGTAACACCATTTTTGAATTAGGTTTTAAGGCTATAATTACAACTGACGAAGCGGCCGTTGTACATGGTAAAAATCAATACGCTATTTATAAAAACAATTCAGTAAAGCCCCTAAAGTTTCTCTTAAGAAATTCATCTCTTAGTAATGACATCTCTTTTAGGTTTTCTCAAAAGGATTGGAGTGAATGGCCTCTTACGGCCGACAAGTACATCTCTTGGTTAAAGGGCCTTCAGCCTAAAGAAAAAATAGTTACTATAACGATGGACTGCACCAGCTTTGGATCAACTCATAAAAGCAACACAGGAATTTTTTCTTTTTTAAAATTTTTGATGCACTATCTGGCTGAAGATAAAGAGATGATTTTGAGTACACCACAAGAAGCATTAGAGAGTCATCAACCAAGATCACAAAGTTTTTTTCCTAATTCTTATAAAGGTAGTAAAAGTGTTGGAACTGAGGTTTTTGAAAATGAATTGCAAATGGAGGCCTTTAAATCTTTATATCATTTAGAAAATAAATTGGGCAAGCTAAATAACCAACAGTTGCACAAGGATTGGAGCTATTTACAGTCGGCTGATCATTTTTATTATATGAGCGACAACGGCTTTTTTGACAACTATTTTAATCCGTATAACAGCCCATACGATGCATTTCTTAATTATATGAACGTGCTGACAGACTTCTCATTGAGATTGGAAAATGCAAACAAAGCAGTTGCTACTTCCATTCCTTTATTATAACGAAGTTGATGCAAATAGTAAGCAGTGTTGGTGATTCCATTGGAGCGTTAAAAACTAAATAATAGAGAAGATAAAAACATTTTAAAACATGGAAAAGAAGGAGGGGAAATATAAGGAACCTGATTATGTTTTTGAAGTAAGTTGGGAAGTATGTAATAAAGTAGGGGGAATTTATACCGTTATATCAACCAAGGCCGTTTTAATGCAAGAAAAATACGGCGATCATTTTATGATGGTAGGTCCTGATTTGTACAAAGGTTTAGAGGGAAACACAGCCTTTATGGAAGATTCAGAAATGTTTAAAACATGGAAAGAAGGGTTGGATATCAATGGAATTAAGTTTAGGGTAGGTCGATGGGATATACCGAGCAAACCCATTACCATTCTTATTGATTTCTCTCCTTTGTTTTCAAATAAGGATCAAATATTTGGAGAACTTTGGAGCAGAAATCAGTTGGACTCTTTAAAAGGGGGGTGGGATTACATAGAACCAGCATTGTTTGGCTATGCTTGTGGTAAAATCATTGAAAGTTTTAAGACCTTCTATTTGGATCAAGACACTATTGTTTTGGCACAGTTTCATGAATGGATGACAGGAGCTGGTGTATTATATCTTGAAAATACGGTTCCAGATGTAGCTACAGTCTTTACTACTCATGCAACGGTAACAGGGAGAGCACTGTGTGGTCGAGGACTTCCATTTTACAGCAAGTTTAACACCTATAATGGAGACCAGGTGGCTAAAGATTTTAATATTCTATCAAAACACTCCTTAGAAAAAGCAGCTGCTATTATTGCTGATACATTTACAACAGTTAGCGATAATACGGCTAAAGAATGTGAGCAGCTATTAGGTAAAGCGGTAGATAAAGTAACTATCAATGGATTTGATGATTCTTTTGTGCCTAACCAAGAGGTATTTGACAAAAAGCGTGTAGAAGCTAGAGAAAATTTATTAAATGTAGCTTCTGCAGTATTTGGCTACCGAGCAAAAGAAGATAGTTTAATAGTGGCAACTAGCGGTCGATATGAGTACAAGAACAAAGGAATTGATCTTTTTATAGACGCATTAGCTAATCTGAACCATAAAAAAGATAGTTCACGTGATGTCATAGCATTTGTAACCGTTCCTGCTGCACATACCTGTGCCAAACCTGAAGTGCTAGAGGGATTAACATCAGGAGTTCTTAAAAAAGGGGGAGAACCATCAGTAGCAACTCATTTCTTACAAGATCCCGATCACGATGCTATCTGGCAGCAAATTAAAAATTGTGGATTGCTGAATAACGAAGAAAACAAGGTGAAAATCGTTTTTGCACCCATCTATTTAGATGGTAGAGATGGAGTCTTTAATATGACTTATTACGATATTTTGATAGGTTTTGACCTTAGCGTATTTCCTTCCTACTATGAACCTTTTGGTTATACTCCCTTGGAAAGTCTTGCTTTTCACGTCCCTACTGTTACAACTACTTTAACAGGCTTTGGACAGCAGGTAAAATCAACCTTCAGTGATTTTAAAGAGGGTATGTTGGTCATTGAGCGATCTGATTTTAATGATGAAACGGTTACCGAACAACTATCTAATTATATATACGATTTTAGTAACAAGAACGAAAAGGAGGTACTTGATGCAAGAGCAAAAGCCTATGAGATTTCGAGGTCTTTTTTATGGAAAAATTTAATTCTTAATTACATTAAGGTCTATGATATCGCTTTGAAAAGATATCTTCTAAGAACTCGTCATTTAGAAAGAACACTCAAAGTAGACGCTACATCATATACCCAACTTCCAGAGTCCAACGAACCTATTTGGAAAAGTGCAATGGTTCAGTTTAAAGTCCCTACGGCTTTAAAAGATCTTGAAATATTGAGTAAAAATTTATGGTGGTCTTGGAATCCTGAAGCAAAGGAGCTCTATTCCTCCATTGACAGGAACTTATGGGAGCAAGTTCATCACAATCCGATTGCTTTATTAGGTTCTATTACCTATTCACATTTTTTGAAATTGGCCAAAGATCCTGTATTTCTAGAGAATCTAAAGAATATCACTAAAAAGCTACACGATTATAAGGCTGTAAGCTCAAAAAGAGCAGCTCCTAAAATTGCCTATTTATGCATGGAGTACGGGGTGCATGAATCACTACCTATCTATTCTGGAGGGCTGGGTGTTTTGGCGGGAGATTATTTAAAAGAAGCTAGTGACCAGAATCTTGATATCGCTGCATTTGGACTGCTTTATCGGTATGGATATTTTAGTCAAGGATTAACATTTCAAGGGGAACAAATTGTCACATATGAAAAGCAACACTTTACTCAGTTACCAATAGAGCCAGTAAGGGATAAAGAAGGTAAGCATTTGATTTTACAAATACCATTTAGGGGACCTATTGTTATGGTACAAGTATGGAAAGTGGAGGTAGGTAGAGTGTGTCTTTATCTATTTGATACAGATATTGCAGAGAATGGTGACCAAAACAAGAGCATAACACATCACTTATATGGGGGAGATAAGGAATATCGCTTAAGACAAGAATTAGTATTGGCCTTAAGTGCTCTTCAATTTATGGAAACCCAAAACATGACTCCTGACTTAGTTCATTACAACGAAGGACATACGGCATTTACGGGTTTATTCCGTCTGCTAAGGGCGGTAACACACAAAAACTTAAATTTTGAGGAAGCCAGACAAGTGGTTACTGCCTCTACTTTATTTACAACTCACACGGCTGTACCCGCTGGGCTAGATACTTTTGATGAAAATTTATTACGAAGTTATTTATCTCATTTTTCAGAAATTTTAAATGTGCCTTGGAATCGGGTTTTGGCATTTGGAAAAATCAACGCCTCAGATGTAAATGAAAAGTTTTCTATGAGTTGTCTTGCTGCTCGCTTATCAGGAGATATAAATGCGGTTAGTAAAATACATGCAGGAGTAACCCAAAAAATGTTCCAACCTCTATGGAAAGGATTTCTTGAAGAAGAATTACGAATAAATTACGTCACAAATGGTGTTCATCTTGCTACCTGGATGGCGCCATTATGGCAACAATTATTTACAGAAACTTTTGGTGGTGATTTTTTACAGCAGACCTCTAATCCCAATTATTGGTCAAAAATCACCAGCATTTCTTCCAATAAAATTGTGGAGATCAAAAAAGAACTAAAAAAAGAATTGATCAACGGAATTAGAAATATATTAAGATCTGGGTTAAAAGACTTGCATGTACCTCCTGCAGCAGTATATGAGGTTCTTCACTCTTTAAAGGAGGATGATTTTATTATTGTTTTTGCTCGCCGATTTGCTACCTATAAACGCCCCGACTTATTGTTCAGAGATTTAAAGAGGCTTGAGAAATTAGTGAATCATACACTCAAACCTGTTAAAATTATAGTTGCAGGGAAGGCACATCCAGCAGATACAACTGCACAAAAATTGATCAAACGAATTGTTGAGATTTCAGAAAAACCACAATTTGTAGGTAGAATTTTATTTATTCAAAATTATGATATGGCCTTAGCTCAATTGCTTGTAAAAGGTGCAGACTTATGGCTCAATACCCCACAACGAGAGAAGGAAGCTTCTGGCACCAGTGGTATGAAGGCTGTTTTGAATGGTACACTACACCTCAGCGTTATGGACGGTTGGTGGGCTGAAGCCTATCGAGAAGATGCAGGATGGGCGTTACCGCAAGAATCTATTTATGAGCATCAAGCTGATCAAGACGATATAGATGCTGAAATGATCTATAATATCTTAGAATACGAGATTATTCCCGAATATTTTGATAAAAACCAATCTGGGGTCTCTGAAAAATGGGTCCAGCGAATTAAAAATTCATTTGAACATATTGCTCCCCAAGTTACAACCACCAGAATGTTAAACGAGTACATTGAAAAGTTCTATAGTAAAATGTACAAAAGGGTGCAGAGTTTAAGAGAAAACAACTATGAAACTACAAAGAGTATTGTCAACTGGTCTAAAAATATAAGCGATCGATGGTCTAAAATTTCTGTGGTTGAAGTTCAGTTTTCAAATAGTATAGAGCCATTACAGTTAGGAGATGAATTTAATGCAGAGGTTATTTTGAATTTAAATGGACTACCAGCAAAAGAGATAGGTGTAGAACTGGTTTTTGCAAAACGTTTAAAAGATGGCCGCTATCAGATTAATAGTATAGAAGAATTGCCAATGGTCGCATCCAAAAATAAACAAGCTATTTATAGAGGAAGAATCACTGCCAATACTACAGGAGCATTCCAATATGACTTGAGATTTTTTCCAAAAAACTCCTTGATGCAATTTCCTAGGGATCTACCTCTTGTAAAATGGATTTGATACCAATTATAAAACACAGAAAAAATGAGCGAGCTAGAAAAAAATGAAGGCATTAAAATCCTAAAGAATAATTATTTAGGTCATTTAGCATTTGTATCAAAAGACAGGCCGTATGTGGTACCTATAACCTATTATTACAATGCAACTAAAAACACTGTTATTTGTTATGCGGTGGAGGGGCATAAAATAAATGCCATGAGGAAGCATAACAATGTCTCCCTAGTAGTCGAAGAAGTAGAGTCTGTCAACAATTGGAAATCAGTATTGGTTGTTGGAGTGTTTGAAGAGCTTCATGGAGTTGATGCCAAATACTTTTTACATCAATTTGCAATTGGTGTAAGGAAAGTAATTAGAAAAAAAGAAAAAAGAGACCTGCACTTTATCAGCGAATTTTCTATAGAATTAGCCTCAGTAGGTATCCCAATAGTTTATCAAATCAATATACTTGAAATTATAGGAAAGCAAAGAGTACCTAATGCAATTAATAAGAGTTAAGCTAAAGTTTTAAACTTTCGGGACTGTGCCCTTTAGTCATAAGTAAGTGCTATTGATGTTAAAAAAAGCACATAGGGTCTTTCAATACTAACTTTCATACAGCAAAATAATATGACTATTGTTTCTTGGAATGTGAATGGACTTAGAGCTATTGTAAAAAAAGACATTATAAATGCTCTGGTGATAATGAACCCAGATATCATATGCTTACAAGAAACAAAAGCGCAAATAGAGGATGTAGCAACTTCATTGAACGACTTTAGTGATTATAATATTTATTCAAACCCAGCAGATAGAAAGGGATACGCCGGCACTGTATTACTTTCTAAAACAAAACCTATTGCTGTAGTTAATGATATGGGAATAAAGCAACATGACGCAGAAGGCAGAATAGTATGTGCTGAATACACTTATTTTTATCTAGTGAATGTTTACACACCTAATTCTGGACAAAAACTGCAACGGTTAACCTATAGGAAAAAGTGGGATCAGGATTTTCTAAAGTTTTTAAAGAACCTCCAAGAAAAGAAACCCATCATAGTTGCTGGAGATTTTAATGTTGCCCATCAACCTATAGATTTAAAGAATGATCTGGCTAATTATAATAAAGTAGCAGGTTATACTCAAATAGAAATTGATGGAATGGAAGCATTGCTTCAAAGTGGTTTGGTTGATGTTTTTAGGATTTTACATCCTAAGGATGTCGCATATACCTATTGGAGTTACCGATCTAAGGGCCGAGAGCGGAATATAGGATGGAGAATTGATTACTTTTTAACCAGCAGTTCTCTAGTAAAGAAGGTTACCTCCATAAAAATAGCCTCTGACTGGTATGGGTCTGACCATTGTCCAGTCATTATGGAAATAAAAATATAGAAGAGCTATTTAAAGCGGTAGAGATTGCCGAGTAAAGCCTAATGGCCTGAATAAAAGAAAGAGCGAGAAATTAATTCATAAAGATCGACCCTTATGGTCCCATTTTAATTACCAACTATAAGCGGGCATTCATCTCGTTGGATCAACACATTTATAATATAGAGGCTGAACTACTATGCTTAGAAACGAATTGTAAAAAGCAGAAATGTCTATTTGATTACTTGAAATCAATAAGTATTTTTTTGCCTATGGCCAAAACAAGGTTGAAACTTTAGGCATACTCAAATCACAGGAATTATGAACTTATTTTTAGAACATACGCACCGCTCCTAGACCTATTTTGTAGATGTTTTAAGTACCAACTACACGAGCTCAAAACAGTTTCAAAATCTGTGGAATTCCGCTTTCGCGAAAGCGGAACAAGAAGTTTTTTTTTGTGATCTTTACTAAAGAGCTCCCTGTGGGGCTTCCAATTGTTATACGGTACATGATAAATATCATTTGGAGTACCTCACTCTTTTGAGATATTTAGGTCATTAAAACACAAGTTATTGCTGCTTAAAATGATAACCATGGGAGACTACATTAAAAACTTTAGTGAGATTGATATACAAGATATTGCTATTGTGGGCGGTAAAAATGCCTCATTAGGAGAAATGTTTCAAAAATTAACTTTAAAGAATGTACAAGTGCCTGACGGGTTTGCCATTACTTCTGATGCCTATTGGTATTATTTAGAACAGCAGCATTTAAAGGAATCTATTTTTGATGAGTTGCAAGGATTAGATACCAAGGATTTTTCAAACTTAAAAATAATTGGTGCTGCGATCAGAAAACATTTTTCAATAGCATCCATACCTCAGGCCATAAGGGAAGCTATTCAGGAAGCTTATGCTGCTCTTAAAAATAAGTACGGCACTGACATTTCCTTAGCAATAAGAAGTAGTGCTACCGCCGAAGACTTGCCTAATGCTAGTTTTGCAGGTCAGCAAGAAAGTTATTTGAATGTAAAAGGAGAGGAGGAGTTACTAGCTGCATGCCAGAAGTGTTATGCGTCTCTATTTACAGATCGTGCCATAAAATACAGGGAGGACAATGGTTTTGATCATAAAAAGGTGGCCTTGTCTATAGGGGTACAATTAATGGTGCGTTCTGACTTGGCTTGTTCGGGCGTTAATTTTACAATAGATCCTGATACTGGCTTTGACAAGGTTGTCTTGGTTTCTAGCATATGGGGTTTGGGAGAGAACATTGTTCAAGGAAGTGTCAATCCAGATGAATACTTTGTGTTTAAACCTAGTTTAAAGAAAGGTGTACAACAACCTATAATTTCCCGAAAATTAGGCAGTAAAGAAAAGACCATGATTTATGACGATTCTGGAAGTGGTACGGTAAATCTGATCACTACTATAGAAAAGCAAGAGCAATTTGTTTTAACTGATACTGAGGTGGTACAATTGGCTAAATGGTCGGTTATTATTGAAGAGCACTACGGGATTCCTATGGATATTGAATGGGCCAAAGATGGATTAACTAAGGCGCTTTTTATTGTGCAAGCAAGACCAGAAACGGTTCAAAGCGCAAAAAACAAACTAGAAATAACCACTTATTCCTTAATTGAAAAAGGTAAGGAAATTACAAGAGGGATGGGACTTGGTAATAAAATAACCACAGGAAAAGCTAGAATTCTTCACAGTCCAAAAGAGTCTGATATGCTGCAACAAGGAGAAATTTTAATTACAGAAAAAACAGATCCAGACTGGGATCCTATTCTTAAAAAAGCAGCAGGTATTATAACTGATCAAGGGGGACGTACCAGTCACGCCGCAATAGTTGCTCGTGAAATAGGAGTAGCAGCTATTGTAGGTTGTGTCAATGCAACAAAAGTTATCCAGGACGGGCAGCAGATCACCATTTCTTGTGCAGAAGGAACAACCGGAATTGCCTACGACGGAAACCTTAAATGGACAGAAACAGCAGTAGATATAAAAGATCTTAAAACACCTCAAACCCAAGCCATGCTTATTTTGGCAGATCCAGAACAAGCTTTTAAGTGCTCCTTGTACCCCAATAGTGGTGTAGGACTCATGCGTTTAGAATTTATAATTAATAACAGCATTCAAATACACCCTATGGCATTAAGGCATTTTGAATGGATAAAAGATGTACAGGTCAAGCAAAAGATTGAAAAATTGACGCATCATTATCCCAATAAGGAAGATTACTTTGTTCATCAACTAGCAGAGGCTGTAGCTACTATCGCAGCAGCTTTTTACCCTAAAGAGGTCATTGTGCGTACTAGCGATTTTAAATCAAATGAATATGCTAATCTTATAGGAGGACAACAATTTGAACCTGTGGAATCTAATCCCATGATAGGATTTAGAGGAGCTTCTCGTTATTACCACCCCAAGTATAAAGATGCTTTTGAACTGGAATGCCGAGCCTTGAAAATGGTGCGTGAGGAACTGGGAATGGAAAACATTAAAGTTATGATTCCCTTTTGTCGCACTTTAAAAGAAGCCCATAAGGTGGTCCAACTTTTAGAAAACAACGGCCTGAAAAGAGGAGAAAATGCTTTAGAGCTTTATATGATGATTGAAATCCCTAATAACGTTTTGCTAGCAGAGGAATTTGCTCATTATTTTGATGGGTTCTCTATTGGCTCTAATGACTTAACTCAATTGACATTAGGCGTCGATCGAGATTCTGAATTGCTGAGCGATATTTTTGATGTCAATGACCCGGGAGTAAAAAAAATGATGGCTATGGTTCTTTCCTCTGCTCGTAAGACAAAAACTAAAATTGGCTTCTGTGGACAAGCGCCAAGTGACTACCCAGAATTTGCCCAATTTTTAGTAGAAAAGGGCATCGATAGTATTTCTTTTAATCCAGACGCACTCATTTCAGGAATAAAAAATATAAATACTGCCGAAGCGAATTTAGAAGAGCTTTGATCCATAAAGGTATAGGAACTAGTTGTAATTGAAATATTCTAAAGATGAAAAAAAAGAAGGGTAACTTCTTCAGTAAAGGAGAAGGTGCATCTCATTTTATTTATCTTCTGTCTAATAGGTTGTAACGCCTGCTTTTAAAAGGTATGCGACCAACTTTGTTTTAAATAACAGATTGGGATATCGCAATGCTGCTGCTTTTACAACTTTTGGATCTCCTTTTGTTCAACGCCCTAACTAGTTGCTTCCAAAATTGAAGTTGCCTTAGGCAGGTTACTTTATGAGGTGCTTGATGTTGTACCTATTAGAAAAAGTACAACATGAATTAAACGTTAGTACGTCATAAAGTTCAATAATCTTAAAGAGACTTTGATGAAAATGGAATCACTTTTAAAAAAAGATACCGCATACTTGTTAGAACATCAATGCACAACCATACCTAAAGAAAAATGGAATCACAATGAGTTATTAAGTTATCCAAATACTTTAAGCCAAATGTATTTTGGAGAAGTTGAACAGGCTTGGAATTTAGAAGCTAAAGAAGTAGAAGCAACTATATATTTTGGTTCTACAGAATCTGATAGACAAATACAAGAAACAAGCAAGGCATGCCAGCAGGTTCATGAGTTAGGCCTGTTCACTATTTTATGGTGTTATCTTATAAATGATGCATTTAAATACGATAAAGATTATAGTGTAAGTGCTGAATTAACTGGGCAGGTTAATCATTTGGGAGTCCCTATAAAGTCAATATCATCCAATAAAAATTGCCAATGAATAAAGGAGAATATATGTCACTTGATAACTTTGGAAAAACAAGCGATGTAGTAGATACGAAGTTAACTATGGACCATCCAATTGATCTTGCAAGATATCAAGTGGTTCATTGTTATATGGGAAGAGCCGGATGGATCAATGCTGCAGGTATCTCTGTAGAGGATGATTTTCAGCAGCTGCTCGTACTGCCGTAATTAATTAAAGAGCTGGTAGTATGGGATTGGTACCTGGAAGAAAAGCCACTCAAAGGCCTATGAAGGATGGAATTAAGTTACTTCATTTCATTCCAAATATTTATTTAGTAAAGAATATTTCTATCGCCTAAATGCGTAATATGATACACAAATCCTACAGCATATCTTTATCTAACCTTAACCAAGCTGAGGTACCCTTAGCCTATTTTAAGAACATCAACCTCAACCAACAAGCGATTGTATTGGCAGCAGATGTAGGAGGTACTAAAACACATTTGGCTTTATATGAAGTTAAAGATGGACAGCTTTTTCAACTTAAAGAGAAAAAGTACCGTACTAAAGAACAGCCTTCTTTTATAGATATGATTTATAATTTTCATCCTAAAAAAAGCCCAGTAATTGATAGTATTTGCACAGGTGTAGCTGGACCAGTTATCAATAATAAAGTTCAAGGTGTTAATTTGCCATGGGAAATAAATGGAGATGAAATCGGAAAAGAATTAAAGATGGATGCGGTGACTCTTTTGAACGATATGGAGGCAAACGCCTATGGGTTGGCCGCTCTTAAAGAAACTGATTTTAAAACCTTACAGAAAGGAGCTGATGTGCCTGGCAATGCAGTCATTATAGCTCCCGGGACTGGTCTTGGAGAAGTAGGTTTGTACTGGGATGGCACGCACTACCTCCCTTTTGCTTCAGAAGGGGGACATTGTGATTTTTGTCCTCGCAATGAATTGGAGATAAGTTTATGGGAGTATATGCATCAAAGCTATCAACATGTAAGTTGGGAACGCGTTTTATCGGGTCCTGGTATTTATGATACCTACACATTTTTAATTCAGAAAAAAGGGCAACTGGTTCCTGAGTACCTTCAGCAACAAATACAAAGTGGTCATCCGGCAGCAGCAATAACCCAAGCGGCTATAGAGGGGAAGGATATGGTTTGTAAAGAAGCTTTTGATCTATTCACGAGGTTTTTAGCTGTTGAAGCAGCACAGCTGGCATTAAAAATGAAAGCTACTGGAGGCATTTATATAGGAGGAGGAATTGTCCCCAAAATAATAGAAGGAATTGATTTAAGCGTTTTTAATAGAGGCTTTATACAGTCAGGTCGTATGGACGAATTGCTTAGACTGGTTCCGGTAAAAGTCATCTTAAATGATAAAGCGGCACTCTTAGGGGCTGCGCTTTATGGAGCGGCCCAACTAGGAAAATAATTACTTGGAAAATAAATACCTTACCAACTCCCTAACTGAAATAATTCAAGAATGCGCAAAGAGGGATTGTATACAGTCCCAGTCAATTTTTTAAACTTTAGCTTAACCTTACTATTTTCTAATGAATATAACAAGCCTTACCATCAATCCTGCTTTGGATAAAAACGCGAAAGTGGCCGGTCTTATCGCTACACAAAAACTTAAATGTCATTCTATTCACTACCAACCTGGCGGTGGCGGAGTTAATGTGTCCAGGATGTTGCATAGATTAGGAGAAAAAACAAATTGTGTATTCCCTTCTGGGGGGCACACCGGTAAACATCTTAACGACTTACTGCTCAAAGAAGGAGTACCTGCGATGCAGATTCCTGTAAAAGAATGGACCCGCGAAAACCTGTCGGTGGTGGATGAACACACTAAGTTGCAATATCGTTTTGGTATGCCCGGCGGTACTTTATACAACTCAGAATTAAAAACCATACAAACTTTTGTGGATAAGCAATTGAATGAAAAGGACATATTGGTTTTAAGTGGCAGTTTGCCCGAAGGAATACCCACAGATTATTATACCCAATGGATTGCACATACCTCCTTAAAAAACATTAAAGTGGTCATTGACACCTCTGGACCAGCACTTATGGAAGCGCTAAAAGAGCCTGTATTTCTCTTAAAACCCAATCAAAAAGAGCTCGCACAATTGGCTGGTAAAAGCTTTTTATCCAGCGCCGAACAAGAAGCTGTTGCTTTAGAAATGATCGCTACTAAAAAAGCGACTTATATAGTGGTTTCACTAGGTGCTAGAGGTGCGTTTCTGGCCTCAAAAGAAGGTGTTGTGTATCAACCCACGCCATCAGTTGCCGTACAAAGTACAATAGGCGCAGGGGATAGTATGGTCGCAGGATTGATTTATGCCATTAAGAATAATTTTGCAGATCGAGACATTTTAAAATGGGGGGTTGCCTGTGGGGTAGCCACGACTATGAGTGAAGGCACCTCGCTAGGCAGTACAACTAATGTGACTAAAATACTACATATGATCGGATAGTGCGTTGGGTTTTAAGCTCCTATAGAGGCGGTACTGTTGTGATAAGGATAGTATCGATTACTTATTTTCCCATTAGGTGATGGGTGCAACGGTTTTTTGCCAGTTTGCTTTCGCGAAAGCGGATGTTTCCAACTAATTTAGACGGGTACCTATAAGATAAATAAAACTTTACTTCTGTCGAGTACGTTAACTACCGTATTTATTTGCCCTTTCTAAAATCAAAGATGAAAAAGATCGCACACCAATTCGGATACTTTCTTCATCCACATCAAAATGTGGGGTATGGTTCATGGCACGAATTCCCTTGTCCTTATCGGTGCCACCCAAAAAGAAATAAACACCTGGAGTAGTTTCTTGAAAGTAACAGAAGTCGTCATTAAAATAGGGGATCTGACCATAAGCCTTCACAACAGTGTCCGTTCCGTAAATATCATTAAGCGTTTGTATGGCCTGTTTAGTGAGCGCCTCTTTATTTATAACGGTTGGATTTTCTTGAATAAAAGAAGCAGAGATAAATTTCTCTTTATGTTTAGAATTGCCAATGATCGCTTCGATTTTAGGTACTATATATTCCAAGTTGGATGCATCTGTTTCATACAAATAGGCCTTTAGGTGCAGCTGCTGCTCCGTAGACTCGATTGCTACATTTTCTTCTAAAAAAAGGTAATCTTTAAAAACAGTATTAAGGTTGTTCAATCCGCTTGCAGCATCAAAAACCATTGGCAGTTCCCAAGGGTTTCCTCCAGGCTTTTTCCGAAGCATTTGACTTCTTATTTGGGTATAAAGAGTTGCTGCTTCCATTTTTTTTAATGTATTGTGGAAAGTTAATTGTATTCTTTTTTGATACGCGAAAGGTTCCTTGGGCTTCACCATGATCTTACCAACAGGCAAGTCGGTCACGTGTAAAGCATATATTTCATCTAGATGTATTTTAGAAAATAGGTCGCTGTGCAGGATTTTTTTTGCACCAGTGAATGTTTCCTCCTCTGGTTGAAATATAAAATAAATAGTACCTGAAATAGCCTCTTTGTTTTTCGCTAATACACTAGCTATACCTAGTCCTATAGCCATATGAACATCGTGTCCACAGCCGTGCTGTTTTCCTGATTTTTGAGTGCTGAGGGAGGTGTTATCGCCATAAATATTGGGCAAAGCATCCATATCAGCTCGCCAGGCGATACTTCCCCCTTCTTTCCCACCTTTTAAAATACCCATGACGGCATGACCAGCAAAACCTGTTTTCACTTCTAAGCCTAAATGGGTTAAATATTCAGCAATGATGTTAGAAGTTCTTTTTTCTTTTCCAGCGAGCTCCGGATGTTCGTGAAAATCTCTCCTTATTTGAACTAAACGATCAAAAACCTCATTGGTATCTTGTTTAACTAATTGATGAATATTTTGTTGTTCCGTGAGCTCGCAAGAAGTAAACAGGCTGCCTATCAAAACGCATAACAAAAAGTTTTTTTTAAAATTCATAGGTCTGTTTTTGTTGGTGTGTGAGTAATGAGGTGTTGAACTAACTAAAGTAACAAATTTAGTCTTGATACCCGCAGTTAGAAAACCTGAGCAGTTCCATTAATACTTTCGGGGCTTATAAATAGGTTGGTATTCCGTTAGAGACAATTTAAGTTGGATGTGCCTGCTTCTTTTTCCAAGCTTTTTTACTTCCTTAATTTCAAATTAAGGTTCACTCGATTTCGGTCTCTATCGCAATGGAAAATGTAGTGCCGGGTGCTATAGTGGTATAGGTTGGCTTTTGGGTGATGTCTAGAGAT
>Ga0136655_1000200_pt1 | contig 26979 bp, 24 predicted proteins | sample CPBDNA_2_FD_94863 | JGI IMG/M metagenome (GOLD analysis project Ga0136655, IMG submission 94863) | Freshwater to marine salinity gradient microbial communities from Chesapeake Bay, USA - CPBay_Spr_15_0.8_DNA (version 2) | ecosystem: Environmental > Aquatic > Marine > Coastal | place: USA... | reverse complement strand
TGGTACTATTCAGATGGTTCTCTATTAGATAAGCGGACTTATTTGTATGATGAGAATGGAAATCAAATAGAGAGGATTAGGTTCAATTCAGGTGGTTTAGTTACTAGGGAGATTAGTGAGTATGATGAGAATGGAAATAAAATAGAGGAGATTTGGTACTATTCAGATGGTTCTTTATTAAATAAGTGTGCTTATTTGTATGATAAATACGACAAAGAAGGGAATTGGATAGTACGAATAGCCGATTTTAGGGGCTCAATCTCAATGGAAGAAAGAGAAATAGTATATTATGATAATCCCTAATGAGCCTACTCTCTACAAATAGAAATAAAGTAAAAGGCTTTGTCAAAATCAGAATAGGAATACCTACGATAGCCCAAAAAACTGATTTTTTCCAAAATATTCTAATGTTTATACTGAGTAGAACTATTCTCTACATAGAGACCCGTTTTGATTTTAGAAACTTACTCTTTGTTTAGCAAAGCACAAATTTGATTAAGAATGAAAAAAGCAATTTTAGTTTTCCTAGTGTCAATATTTCTTTCTTGTGAACAAGGTCCACCAAGACCACCAAGAATTGATAGTAAGAGCTTAGTAGTAATTAAAGATTTTAATTCTACGGCTAAAGGTTACGGGCAAAACGTTGTTGCTGAGGTTGAGAATAAATCGAATCGAACCGTATCAATCGTTGTTGTAGAATTTACATGGCGCGATAAAGAAGGTAGGCTTATAACTAGCCAAAAAGGAACAGTTAAGAATATCAGCCCAAATAGTACTGGTGTTGCAGATTCATATTTTGATGAAATGCCAGCAGGAGCGACTTATGCGGCAAGAATAGATCAGGTTCGATTTTAATACTCCTAATTATACTTTATGGCAAATCAGCAATAGTCCAATCTGTTGAAATAAAATTGAATCAATTGAATTTTTTTTAAAAGTCAAAGGGTTGAAAATTGAAATGTTCAAAAATTGACAGGAAACCCGATAAGTAAACAGTAAGCCGAAATACCCAAAATAGAGCCCCTTATTTCTGTTTTGCGTTACAAACGTGTTACAAAGGGGAAAAGAAAAAGGGTTACATTTCTGTAACCCTTTGATTTTTAAGCTCCCCCTCTTGGGCTCGAACCAAGGACCCTCTGATTAACAGTCAGATGCTCTAACCAACTGAGCTAAGGAGGAATTTTTCCTGACTTTAAGACTCATTGTCTTAAAATCGGGCTGCAATATTATAACAATTCACTAGATTCTACAAGCCCTAAATTCGAAAAAAAATGAAACTGATATCATCACTATCTCTAGTGCTATATTTGGGCAAAATTGATCATTTATGAGCTTACTTGTAGTAGGAACGGTGGCCTTCGATACGGTTGAAACACCATTTGGAAAAGCAGAACATATTTTAGGTGGAGCCGGAACCTATATTGGCCTTGCTTCTTCTTACCTAACTAGACCTATAAATATTGTTTCCGTTGTGGGTGAGGATTTCCCAGACAAACACATTCAACGTCTTAAAGACCACGGCGTAAATACGGCTGGAATTGAAGTGGTGAAAGGAGGCAAAACCTTCTTTTGGGCTGGAAAATACCATACAGACCTGAATTCACGCGATACTTTAGACACTCAGTTGAATGTTTTGGCAGATTTCAATCCTGTTATTCCAGCCGAGTTTATGAATTGTGAATATCTGATGTTGGGGAATTTGCTGCCAGATGTTCAGCGTAAGGTAATGGCTCAACTACCCAATAGACCCAAGTTAGTGGTAATGGATACCATGAACTTTTGGATGGATAATTTTTGGGATAGCCTAATGGAAGGCCTCAAACTTACCGATGTGTTAACCATTAACGACGAGGAGGCGCGTCAACTTTCTGGTGAATATTCTCTTTCTAAAGCCGCTAAAAAGATCCTCACAATGGGTCCAAAATATTTGGTTATCAAAAAAGGTGAGCACGGTGCCTTACTCTTTGGTGAAGACAAGGTTTTCTTCGCTCCAGCTCTTCCGCTCGATGAGGTCTTCGACCCAACAGGCGCCGGCGATTCTTTTGCAGGCGGATTTATTGGCCACTTGGCTAGAACGGGAGATATTTCCTTTGAGAATATGAAAACTGCGCTCATTTATGGATCGGTAATGGCCTCTTTTTGTGTTGAACAATTTGGAACAGAAAGGCTCGTAAAGCTTTCTGTTGAAGAGATCAATAGCCGAATTAAGCGCTTTGTAGAACTATCACAGTTTGAAATTCCTTTGAGTTAACCAACCCTTTTCGTTTTAATCTCGTTATAGGAGTAGTTGGGGAAACCCTGGAGAAACTAAAACACAGTTAAAAGCGGCCTTCCTGAGGCCGCTTTTTTAGACTCTAGGTGCCGCCAGACTCAAGGTTAAAGCAAAGAAATTCGAAGTGAGCTCAATTAACAAGATAGATAACAGTGCATTGCGTACCTTAACGGCCTCCGTTAAGATACCTATGCAGATTGATCCTGAAATAATTGAGGGCTGCTTGCGCAACGAAAGACGCAGCCAAAACGAGCTCTATAAATTGAGTTACGGTATGCTCTTGGGTATTTGTCTTCGCTATGAAAAAAATAAAGAAGACGCGGAAGTTCTCTTAAACAGTTCCTTCTTTAAAATTCTAACAAAAATCGATAAATATCAACGCGATATTCCTTTCGAGGCTTGGGCGAAAAGAGTTACTATCAATACGATTATCGACGAATTTAGAAAGAGAAAAAACGACAAACATCAGTTTGTTGAAACCTTCGATCACAGTATGCCTATTGAAAGCATGGATTTCAATGAGGCCGATCAACGCTTTGATGCGGAAGACTTAGAAAATATGATTCGGAATCTGCCTCCTATGAGTCAGAAGGTGTTTAACCTCTATATAGTAGATGGTTATAACCATAAAGAAATTGGCGAAATGCTGAATATATCGGAAGGAACTTCCAAGTGGCATCTTTCATCGGCGCGTAAAACAATGAAGGAGATGTTGAAAAAGGTTATGAATAAAGTGGCTACAGTATTCCTATGAAAGAGACTGAACTTAAAAAACTCTTCCAAAAGAAATTCGCCGAGCGCGAGCTGCCCTACAATGCTGCTTCTTGGGAAAAACTTTCTCTCATGCTCGATCAAGCAAGCATTCCTTGGTATGCGAAGAGTGGAGTTTGGATTAAAGCCGCAGGAAGCATTGCCACAATTAGTATGGCTGGTCTGCTCTATTTCTACTCAGGAAATGAAGAAATAAAAAACCCGGAATTATTAGACAACAATGCCCAAGAAAGCATTGCCCCAAAGCAAAACGTACTAGAAGAAAAGGCTTCTTCTGCCTTTTCATCGCCCAATAGAACGGCTGAATCGATTCAAAATGAAGAGACAAACTCTTCTCTAGTACAGTCTGCTTCTACTTCTTCCACACGTACTTCTAATAACAAGACCGTCGCGATAAACCAAAATACTTCTTTATCTGCACAGGCATCTTCTTCCTTTAAAAGTGCTTCTTTAACCGATCTCAAGTCGGATAGAGAGTCAATGGTTGAAGAATCTTTAGAGTCAAGTTTTATGGAGTGGAAGGCTAAAAAACTTCCAAACTTTAATTCGATAGAAAATAGCTTGCCTTCGGCCCTTGCTCCTGCCGAAAAAAGCACTATAAGTCGGATCCGCTGGAGGCCTAGTACCCATTGGTCTTTCGGTATCCATAGTCTTATAGGTATGTCTTCATCCTTAAAAAACACTTCCGATGGTTCTTCTAGTCTTAATGCCTTTGGACTCGGATTAAGCGCCAAATATTACTTCGCTTCTATATGGACCATCGAGACCAATTTGAATTACACTCGTCGCTCTGGAATGCAGATGAATCGTGAAATCCTAGGTACAAGTTTCGGTTTTGGTGCAGAAGAAGAAAAGTTTGCCGTTGAAACCCACTCTATTGATTTTATCGAAGTTCCCATTTTCTTAGGAATTCGATTGGCGCCTAGCCATCGCTTCAAAGCGGGTTACTACTTCGCTCCCATTATAAACATTCGCAATGAGGTTACTCATAGCCTAAAACCAATGAATTCTGATGTTTGGGAACACTCTACGCATTCTGAATCCGGTTATTCAGAAGCGTTCGAAAAGCTAGATCACGGATGGGCGTTTGGCTACGAATGGACACCCAATGCACGCTTTGGAATTGGGCTAGATTATCTCCATGGACTTACTGATCTCAGTATAGATGCTCATTTCAATGAGAATTATGTTGATTTAAATCGTCAAGTAAAACTTCGCCTTGCCTACTATTTCTACTAATAGAAAACACTCTTTTTTACTCGCATTTGTTTTGGCATTTTCGGGACTGTTCTTTCATTCTTGTGAGAAGAACAATATGCCTACGCTTGCTTCCGGCACACCTGTTTTTGGATTAACAGGAGAATTAGATGGAGAAGTCCTCCAGCTAAATGCAGGACTAGAAGAGTGGTTTATGTTTACAAGGCTAACGCACGATTCTACAATGGCTACTATTCTGGAAGGTATTCTTGCTCAGGATACCACTGAGAGCCTAAAAAATGCTTGGTCTCTCAAATACAGAGCCCCTCAAAACTCTTCTGTCTTCAATGCCGATAGCGCGCTTGCAGTTGGTCTTCATTCTCTGTTTTCTATCGCTGGTGAAAAACCGATTAAAAACCTCTTCAAGGTTAAATTTAAAATGACCGATTCTGCTAATATTTCCAATCAAACTTGGAATTTTGGAAACGGGACTTTCTCCACTGCTTTTTCTCCAAGCATTGTTTACAATACCGATATTCAATTACAATATCCTGTTCGCCTCACTACTTTGAACTCATCCAACCTCTGCTTAACCAACGTAACTCATTACATCGATTTTTCTCAGAGCGATTGTCAAGGAAGCTTTGAGATTCATCAAGGTTCTACTTTTTCATTTTATTCCACCTGTGTTGCGCGAACAGGTAATCTAAATACGGTGAATTGGTTGGTAGATGGAATGCCTAGTGGCAGTGGTATATCGGGCAACTTTGTAAATCTATCACCTGGGTCGCATGAAATTTGTTCCGAGCAAATCTATGCCGATGGTTGTACTTATGTAAGTTGCAGAAATCTCGTTGTAGATTCCTTAGGTTACGCAACAGGTACTTTGTGCAACAACGACTTTACGTATGACATTGCACCCGAAATGACTTTTGACCCCAATCAACTCGGCACCTTTCAGCTCTCGTATTTTGATTATTCTGGGAAAGAATTTACTACCTTTTTCAATCCCACCACTAGCACCTTAAACATTTTGGCTTCCTCTACTTATGAGAAAGATGCTTTTGGAAGGAATACTCGACAATTAGAGTTTGAATACTCAGGTCCATTGCAATCAGCAGATGGACAAATAAAAATGGCCACAAACCTCAGAGGGAATATGGCCATTGTACTAGAATAACATGTAAGCAGGCTTCTTTACTCAGCTACGATTACCTTAATCGTTCTGCTCAATTCTTCGCCATAGCTCATATGTGCTCCATTGGCAAATTGAAGAGTAAGCGTATGCTCGCCAGGAGAAAGTGTTAACTCCGCCTCTGTTTCTCCTCCACCGAAGTGAATATTCTTTTCATCCTTAGGAACAACACTTCCTTTTTCCTCAAAACCGCCATCAATAATGATATGATGATGGCCTGTTCCGGCTAGCATTTCTCCTGCTGGCTTCACCTCCATTCCTTCTAAGCCCATAACCACCTTAAAAGTGCTTGGAACAATCTGTCCATCTGAAAGATTTACAAAAAACACCGCGGAACCCGCAGGGTATTCTAGAAATGTCTCATCCGATTTTGCGTCTGAACCATGATCGTGCCCAGCATGCTCATCCACCACGGTAGAATCAATCATTGCCTCATCGGCTACAGATTCTACTTCAGGACTGCCACAAGAGGCAAGAAACAGTGCCATTGCACTGAAGATCATAAGATTTAATTTTCTCATTTTCATTTATTTAAACTTGATTAATAGTTGATTCTTTTCTACTGCCTCAGCTTGCTTCACCACAATTTGAGAAATGACACCCGAGGTGGGTGACTTAATAATATTCTCCATCTTCATGGCCTCCAATACCAAGAGTGCATCTCCTTGTTCTACTGCCTGATCTACTTCCACCATACACCGAACTACCAATCCGGGCATGGGCGCTTTTACGTCTGAAACTTTCTTCACAGATAAAGATGAAAGACCCATTTTTTCTAGAAGCAATTGGCGATCGCTTTTTAAACTTACCTCAATGTACTTCGTATTTACGCGCAAACGCACTTTTGAAGAAGCTTCATCTACTTCTATCAAGCTAATTTCATAAGATTTGTTCTTATGCAACACATGCCAGCGGTCTGCTCCAAGTTTTTGAATTTGGGCATCGGGGGCACCTGCAATACGTACACCTTTTTCTTTGGTGAATTCTACTTGGAGTGTGCTACCCCCTGTAACCTGAGCTTCGTACATGCAACAAATGTAATGGCAACTGAAGTTATATTTTTCAATTCACGATAAATTCCCAACCTTTCGCTTTAATTTACGTTAACATTTAATTGATTTTCACTCAAACTGAAATATGAGCCGTACAACCTCTTCGCTTTTTGCACTTTCGTCCTTCTTTCTACTAGCATCCTTATCCGTTTCGGGGCAAGATTGGGTAGACGGAATGCAAGACCCCGCTGTTAATTTTTATACTGTTCAAGAACAATTCGAATCGTATTGGGAAGGAAAAGAAATTGAAAAAGGCAAAGGCTGGAAACAGTTCAAACGATGGGAACACTTCACTGAAGAAAGGGTGAGACCGGATGGTCTTAGACCTGATCCTGCCATATTAATGCAAGCAATACAACAGTCTCTTGCTCAGCAAAGCACAGCTACGCAGCTCGGCGATTGGAAACCCATAGGCCCTTTTGACGGCAATAGTATTGGCGGAATTGGTCGTCTAAATGTGGTCGCTTTCCATCCAACCAACAGTCAAATTCTCTTTGTTGGCGCACCTGCCGGAGGTTTGTGGAAATCGGTTGACAATGGTCTGAGTTGGACCACCACCACAGACCAGCTTACCAATTTGGGTGTTTCTACTATTGCTATTGATCCTACCAATCCCGATCATATGTTCATTGGAACAGGAGATAGAGATGGAGGAGATACCTATTCTCATGGACTACTTGAAAGTTTTGATGGAGGACAAACTTGGAATACAACGGGACTAATTCATTCGGTTAGTTCATCTATTCGGATCACTGGATTGCATTTAAATCCAAATAACACTCAAGAATTAGTTGTTGCCACCCGTTCTGGCATGTTCCGATCTACAGATGGAGGAAATTCATGGAACAATGTAACGGGCGGAGGTTTTCAATCATTGCATCAGAAGTCGGGAGATCCGAGTGTTTTGGTTGCAACTACTTACAGTCCTGCACGCGTACATCGCTCTACCGATGGAGGCGCTACATGGACTCAATTGAATTCTACTACTTCTGGTTTACCAGTTGGAGGACGAAGAATGGAAATTGGTACTACACCTGCCAATCCAAATACCATGTACTGCCTTGTTGCTGGCACAAATAATGGCTTCTTAGGGTTGTACCGCTCTCAAGATGCAGGTGTAACTTGGACTTTGCGAAGTAATTCACCCAATTTGTTGGGATGGTCTGCCTCTGGAAGTGACTCAGGTGGCCAAGGTTGGTATGATCTGGCCATTGCCGTAGCTCCAGATAATGAAAACATCATTTATACTGGAGGCGTTAATATTTGGCGTTCGAACAACGGAGGAACAACTTGGAGTATTAATGCACACTGGACTGGATCAGGTGGAGCAGATTACGTTCATGCTGATATTCATGATCTTGAGTTCAGACCTGGAACCAGTCAATTGTACGCTTGCTCTGATGGTGGTTTATCCATCACTTCCAATGGCTCTACATGGAATGAATACCAAAACGGTATGAACATAACACAGTATTACCGCATTGCTACTAGCCCAGCAGATACTGTTATTACGCTTGGTGGAGCCCAAGACAATGGAAGTCATAGGATAAATTCATCGGGCTGGGACCGCATTTTTGGAGGAGATGGAATGGACTGCGCTATCGATCCCGTTAATCCAAATATTTTATATGTATCTCTTTATTACGGAGACTTCTTTAAGTCTACCAATGGTGGAAATAATTTCAATGGAAACTTTAACCTTTCTCCGGCTGGAAATGGAAACTGGGTGACCCCTTTTGCCATTGATCCCAACGATGGAAATACACTTTATGCTGGCTTCGATGGACTTTGGAAATCGACCAACGGCGGGGTAATCTTTAACAATGTTTCTGGAAGTATTAATGGCTTGAACTTCGATCGAATTTTTGTTCCAAAAGTGAATAGCCAACACGTCTATGTTGGAATTGGTACGAGCATCTACAAATCGACCAATGGAGGTCAAAACTTTACCAATATGAGTTTTGCCGTTCCTGGAAGTGGCACCATTACAGGAGTTGCGGTTGCAGAAGACGACCAAAACCATATTTGGGTTACGCGTTCTGGTTATACTGCTGGTGATAAAGTTTTTGAATCCATTGACGGTGGCATTAGCTTTACCAATATTTCAGGCTCCTTGCCGAATGTTCCTGCTAACTGCGTTTTATCACTGGATACAGCCAACAATGGCGTCTACGTTGGAACAGACATTGGGGTTTTCTACAAAGACGATAGGCTCTCCGATTGGGTTCCATTTATGAAAGGTCTTCCGAACGTAATCGTAAACGAGCTGGAATATCAGCCCGCCTCTGATAAAATAAGAGCAGGCACCTACGGACGTGGTTTATGGCAGAGCAAGCCTTACCAAGGCGATTTACTTCCTCCTATAGCTAGCTTTAATGCCACTGCGGCGGTTTGCAGTCTATCTGACACCATTTTCCTTGCAAACACATCTATCAACTTCCCAAAACGTTTTAAATGGACTGTTACTCCTACTACTCTAAACTATGTAGGAGGAACTACAGACACCAGTGAAGTAGCTAAAATTCTTGTAACCCAAGGTGGATGGTATAACGTAAAACTAAACGTAAGCAACGACAATGGAGCGGATTCTATTTTAGAATTGGCCTCCTTTAGAGCAGGTGCCCTTGCTGCTCCTTTCTTTGAAGATTTTGAAAGTGCAGACGAGCTGAAAGGATGGACCGTTGTTAACCCTGATTTAAATCCAAGCCTTGGCTGGAGACAAGTAGCCAGAATAGGAAAACAAGGAAGTCCTACCAAAGCTGCTATGATCGATCTTCATACGTATAGTAATAATGGTTCAACTGGAGCCCGAGATCATTTAATTAGTCCAAGTATTGATTTAAGTACCATTCAAAATTCTCGGCTCTACTTCGATTTTGCCTATGCAAGAAGATCTGTGAATTCTTTTGATACTCTCATTGTGTCGGTTTCTACCGATTGCGGAAATACATGGGCGGAAATTTCAAGGTGGAATGAAGGAGGTGCGCAGCCTTTAGCCACTGTAGCACCAAATAATTCTGCTTTTAACCCTAGCAGTGCCTCCGATTGGTGCGGAAGTCCTGGCTTTGCGCAGTGTGCCGATTTAGATTTTTCAAATTATGATGGCGTAACAAATCTTCAAATTCGTTTCACCAGCGTATCACGCTTGGGGAATCGTTTGTACCTAGACAACATCAATTTAACTGGAGCGGCGGCAACAGCCCCTCAAGTGTTTTTTACAAGTGCATCTAACATTTGTTCCAACTACGACTTATCACTCTTAAACCTGAGTGGAGGTATTATTGATTCGGTTCATTGGAGTTTCCCTGGTGGAATTCCTTCTACTTCAAGCGCGTTAAATCCAACGGTTCGATATCCCAACCCAGGTAGTTATTCTATTAAACTAGCGGCCTTTAATTCAATCGGCAGTGATTCTTTAGTCCTTAATTCATGGGTAACGGCCAATAGCAATGCACTAGCATCAATACAACTTCAGACGGGTTCTCTTTGTATTGGCTCGGATGTAACTTTTACTTCCAGCCTTCTCAATGAAGGACAAAATCCAGAGTTCGATTGGTATGTGAACGGTGTTTCACTAGGAATACAAAGTAGCTCAGCCGTGTTGAGTGGCCTTCAAAACGGCGATGCAGTATTTGCCAGTCTAAAATCTTCTGAGGCCTGTGCTTGGCCCCTTATAGCCTATTCAGACACTGTAGTCATCCAACTCAATCAAGGACCTAGCGTGAGTGCCACAACTATTCCAGCACTTTGTATTGGCGACGGGCCTACGGCTCTCGCCTTTGGTTCTCCTGCGGGAGGAGTATATTCTGGACCAGGAGTTACCAATGGTATTTTAGACCCCGCTCAAGCCGGTTCAGGTGTAAAAATTATGCGCTATACTCTTACAGACTCTAATGGCTGCAGTGCATCTATCACCCGTAGCGTTCAAATTTCATCCAAACCCATTTTGGTTATAAATAATGCTAGAGCATGTATGGGCGACGGTGTAATTAACTTGAATTGGGTAAGCAATCCTCCTGGCGGTCAATACGTTTTTAATGGCAATATGGTTTCTAGCTTAGATGTTTCGCTTTTAAATCCGGGCGTCTATAGCATTGATTATGTTCACACAAATACCAGTTGTGATAGCACCTTCACCTTTGACTTTGAAGTTTTTGCCAATCCTGCTAAACCGAACCTTATTCTAAGTGGTGTGGATACACTTACCTGTACACAAAGTGCAGTAGAATACCGTTGGTATCTGAATGGAGCCCGAATAGTTGGAGCGAGTGGTCCACAATGGGTTGCTACAACTTCTGGACAATATCAAGTAGAAGTTCGTGACAGTTCTAGTTGCGGTAGTTTTTCGGATTCGGTGAATGTAGAAGGAATTGGCTTGAGTGAGGTCTTGAACACCGCTTGGACTATCTTCCCTAATCCGAATTCTGGTCGCTTTACCATCAATACTAATGAAGTAATTATAGGTTCATTAAGAGTGGTGGATATGAACGGAAAACAAATTACTAAAAGAGCTGTGGAGTTACTTCCTGGCAATCACGAATTCGATCTAACACTCTCTACCGGTTTGTATATGTTTATTCTTGAATACAATGAGAGTCAAGAAATGCAGCGGGTTTTGATTCAATAAAATCACTCATCTGTAATTTAAAACCCCCCTTAACAATCGCGTTAAGGGGGGTTTTTCAATTCTAAGAACAAGGAAGCCTCGAGCAAAGCCGAAAATACCGCCTCAGTCTTTTTTCCTTGCGTAGACTTCAATGGTTTCTCCCCAATGAAATTGTTCTGCAAAGAGCTTCAATGGACTTAAAACTACTTTCATCGCAATTCGAAAGACTTTGTTCTTCTGATACAACTTTAAACTTTTAGAGTTCTTGCTAAAAAATGCAATGGGCCTAAAGTGAGTAACAATCTTCATCACTTCAAAACCTGAGGATTCTAATAATCGCGTCAAGCTTTTTGGATTGCCATAGGTGATATGAAAGGGAGGAATATAATAACGCCATTTTGCAGCCTTCCATTTGGCCGAGAAAGAACGAATATTGGGCGTTGCTAATGCTATCCAACCCTTAGTGACCAAAAGAGAGTGTGCCTTTTTCAAATAAGCCTTGGGGTCTCGCACATGCTCAATTAGCGCCCACATGGTAACCAAGTCTAAGGGCTTTTCCGAAGAGTACTGCATAAAGTCAGCAATTTCCACAAAATCCTTCCCCAAGAGAGTTTGAGCTTGCTCAGCCGCTTGTGGCGAAGCTTCTAGGCCTACAATATTCCAAGACTGTTCACGTGCATTTTTCAGAAAAATACCCGTAGCACAACCTACATCCATTAAACTACCTGGCTTCAGTCCTAGATCATTGTGCAACACATTCAAGCGCTTTTTCCAAATAACTTCTACCCTCGGATTTATGGTTGATGAATCATAGCGCTCTTCATCATGATACTGATGATCGTCGTACAATTTGGTTAAGCTTTCATCGTCTGGAATAGGCCACAAGAATTGAAAACCGCAAGAAGTACAATTAAACAAATCGTAATCGCCTACCTTCAGCGCATATTGTACTCGGTTGCTATTGCAGGCCGGACAGACATTTTCTTCTGACATTAATTTCATTTCAGGCGTGAATATAAATGAGAAAGGCGGCATAAAGCCGCCTTATCATTAAAAGATTCTAATTTATCCTTTCAAAGCCTCTGCTCCCCCTACAATTTCCAAAATCTCATTGGTAATAGCAGCCTGACGAGCCTTGTTGTACTCTAGCATTAATCCTTTCTGTAAGTCTTTTGCATTATCAGTTGCTTTGTGCATCGCAGTCATTCGCGCTCCATGTTCTGAGGCAATTGAATCTAAGACCGATTTAAAAAGCTGAGTGCGCAGAGTAGTTGGAATCAAATCTTCCAAAATTTCGGCTCTAGACGGTTCAAAAAGATAGTCTTTAATATGACTCATCTGAGCGGCATCCGCCTCCACCTTAATAGGTAAAAAAGCCTCTTTTGTTGGAATTTGGACACCCGCATTCTTGAACTGATTGTACAAAACTTCCACGGAATCAACTACACCTAAAGCAAATTCAGACATAATCCATTCAGCTACTTCTGAAACACGTGCAAAGTTTATCTCTTCATATACAGAACTATGATTGGCTACGATAGTAAAACCAGAGGATTTCAATCCATCAAAGGCTTTCTTACCGATTACTACAATTTTCACTTCGCGACCCTCCTTCTTATATGCCTCGGCTGTTTTCTTCGTAAGCTTAACAACGTTTGCATTAAAAGCACCACAAAGACCTCTATTCGAAGTAATGGCTACAAGCATAACCGTTTTAACATCTCTCTCTTCAGAAAAGGGACTTCCGCCTTCAGCTATAGATCCACTGATGTTCACCAGAATCTCCCGAAGCTTATTTGCATAGGGACGCAATTGTTGAATAGCGTCTTGTGCTTTCTTCAATTTAGCCGCAGAAACCATCTTCATTGCAGAGGTAATCTGCATTGTAGATCCTATGGAGGTTATCCTATTTCTAAGTTCTTTGAGATTAGCCATGAGCTCTCTTTAATATTTACTTGCCAAATCTTTGGATACTTTCTCGAGAATAGCTGTGATCTCGTCGGTCAGTTTGCCTTTGCGAAGAGGCTCTAATACGTCCGCTGCGTGTTTGTTTCTCAAGAAAGAAAGAAAATCCGCCTCAAACGAACGCACTTTATCAACTGGTACACGGTTCAACAAACCTTTCGTACCACAATAAATAATCGCTGTTTGTTCTTCTACTGGAAGAGGAGAATTCACCCCTTGCTTTAGAATTTCAACGTTTCTCTTACCTTTATTAATTACCGCCATAGTAGCCGCATCTAGATCCGAACCAAATTTGGCAAAGGCCTCCAACTCACGGTACTGAGCTTGATCTAATTTCAGGGTACCTGAAATCTTCTTCATTGATTTAATCTGAGCATTACCTCCCACACGAGATACCGAAATACCTACGTTGATCGCCGGACGCACACCTGAGTTAAACAAATCAGCCTCAAGGAAAATCTGGCCATCCGTAATTGAAATTACGTTGGTTGGAATATAGGCAGAAACGTCTCCTGCTTGTGTTTCAATAATGGGAAGTGCGGTCAGTGAACCACCTCCTTTTACTTTGCCTTGCAAAGAAGGAGGAAGGTCATTCATCTGTTGTGCAATGACATCAGAGGAGTTGATTTTCGCTGCTCTTTCCAACAAACGAGAGTGAAGATAAAATACATCACCAGGGTATGCCTCACGTCCTGGAGGGCGACGAAGTAGAAGAGAAACCTCTCTATAGGCTACCGCTTGCTTAGACAAGTCATCATAGATGATCAAAGCTGGACGACCTGTATCGCGGAAATACTCTCCAATGGCCGCACCGGCAAAAGGAGCAAAGAATTGCATTGGCGCAGGATCCGAAGCATTGGCCGCTACGATTACCGTATAGTCCATTGCTCCTTTGTCTTGCAATACTTTCTGTATACCCGCTACAGTAGAACCCTTTTGTCCTATTGCAACATAAATACAATAAACGGGCTCTCCTCTATCGTAAAATTCTTTCTGATTGATAATAGTGTCAATCGCCACAGTAGTCTTACCTGTTTGACGGTCGCCGATAATCAATTCGCGCTGACCACGTCCAATTGGAATCATAGCGTCAATTGCCTTGATACCTGTTTGAAGAGGCTCATTTACTGGCTGACGATAAATAACTCCTGGCGCTTTGCGCTCTAAAGGCATTTCAAATAATTCGCCACCGATAGGACCCTTTCCATCGATTGGATTACCTAAAGTATCGACTACTCTTCCTACCACTTCTTCACCTACGCGAATACTGGCAATACGAGCGGTACGTTTAACAATTGAGCCTTCTTTAATATCAGTGCTAGCACCTAAAAGTACAATACCTACGTTGTCTTCTTCAAGGTTCAAAACGATTCCGTTCAATCCGGATTCGAATTCTACTAATTCACCTGCTTGAGCATTATTCAAGCCATAGACACGAGCAATACCATCTCCAACCTGAAGAACAGAACCCACTTCTTGTAGTTCTACTTCAGTTTTCATTCCTGCCAATTGTTGGCGAAGGATAGCGGATACTTCTGCTGGATTTATTTCTGCCATAATAAGAGGTCTTTTTTCTTTTAGAATTCGGCTATATACAAATTGTCATCAAAACTGCGCCTTAAGTCATTCAGACGATTCGAAATCGAGGCGTCTAATTGTTTGTCATCTGCGCGCAACACAAACCCACCAATAAGGTCGGGGTTTACTATCTCTTCTAGTTCTACTTTAGAACCTGTCCATTCCATGCTCCACTTAATCATTGTCTCTCTTTGAGCCGCTGAAAGGGCCTGTGCAGAAGCAATGTGAACCTTCTTTATTCCCATCTCTCCTCTCCACAAATGGATGAAGCTTTGGGCGATTTCAACCACAAACATCTCTCTGTGTTTTTTGGCCAAAAGCTGTAAAAAACTCATGGTCATCTTTTCAACCTTGCCGCTAAACAACTCGGTTAGAATGGCATGCTTTTTCTCTGCCCGAATAACCGGGCTTTGCATTAGAACACGCAGCTCGCTATTCTGGCTTAGCGTGCGCAAGATCAACTCCATATCTGCTTTCACAGCATCGAGAGAGCCTTGCTCTTTGGCTAAACCCAATAGGGCTTGTGCATATCGTATGGCGGAACGTACTGAACGCATGCTATCGTTTTAGTTGTTTCCTATTTCCTTAAGCAAACTATCCACTAGTGATTGTTGCTTCTCTTTGCTTTCCAACTCTTTGCGTAAAACCTTCTCAGCAATTTCAATAGAAAGGGTAGCTACCTGATTTTTCAATTCAGTAATCGCTGCCATTTTCTGATTGTGGATGGCCTCATGCGCATCTGCCAACATCTTTTCCGACTGCTCAGCCGACTTTTCTCTCGCTTCCTTCATGATAGCCTCTTTCATTTCGCGTGCATCTTTCAAGATACCATCACGCTCAATTCTTGCTTCGCGAAGAATGCGATCGTTGTCTGCCTTTAAAGCAAGCATCTCTTCTTTCGCCATTTCAGCAGAACGAAGTGCGTTTGTAATGTTGGCTTCTCTTTCCTCTACCGCCGTAAGAATGGGCTTCCATGCCACTTTGCGAAGAATAACCAAGAGAATAATGAACACTAAGGTGGTCCAAAATACCAGTCCAATTGCGGGTGTAACTAAATCCATATTACCTTTTTTAAATCCGATCCATAAAAGTTAAAAACTGGGGAGCGGAGGCCATCCCTCTCGATCCCCAAGTCTTTTTTGCTTTCTTAAGCAACAAGAAGAGATACAACAACCGCGAAAAGTGCAGCACCTTCTACAAGGGCAGCTGCAATGATCATGTTTGTTTGAATCTTCGAGGCAGCTTCAGGCTGACGAGCGATGGCGTCCATTGCAGACCCTCCAATACGTCCGATGCCCATTCCGGCACCGATTACGGCAAGACCAGCTCCTATAGCTGCGATTCCAGTGATTGTTCCCATGATTTTGGATTTGGATTAAACACAGTTTTTAATGATGTTCTTCTTCAACATGCGCCAAACCTATAAATAGGGCGGATAGCAATGTGAAGATGTATGCTTGTAAAGCTGCTACTAGCAACTCAATAAAGTTCATGAATAAGACGAAGAATACCGAAACGGGCGATATCCAAAGGCTTTTGAATATGAAGATCAACGCCGTCAAGCTCAAGATGATGATGTGACCCGCTGAAATGTTCGCGAAAAGACGAATCATCAAGGCAAAAGGCTTGCTTAAGATGCCAATTACTTCTACCGGAATCATAATAGGATAGAGCCAAAGAGGCACGTGAGGAAGGAAAATATGTTTCCAATATCCCTTGTTTGCCGAAAAATTGGTGATCAACAAGGTCATAAAGGCCAAGGTAAATGTTACTGCTATGTTTCCAGTTAAATTAGAACTGAAAGGGAAAACAGGAACCAATCCAATCAGATTGTTCAACCAAATGAAAAAGAATACGGTAAGTAAATAAGGCAGGAACTTCTTGTAACGCTCTTCGCCAATATTCGGACGAGCGATATCGTCACGGACAAAGAGTACTAAAGGCTCAATAAATCCAGCTACGCCCTTTGGAATTCCGCCATTCTTCTTGTATGAACTACCCGCAGGAATCATAATAAGAAGAATCAGAACCACGCTTAGTAGCATGCTGAACACGTTTTTCGTAATACTGAAATCGAGTGGCTTTATATTGGTTGGATGATGCTCTTCATCGTAACTAACATAGGCACCGTGCTCATTTGCAGTCTCAGAGGCGTAGTAAATCTTATCGTGATACTTTACAAAACGCTGAGATTTCTTTTCAACTACGTGATGCGCTGCATCGTCGTGATGAAATTCACTTGACAAGAAAGTAACCAATCCTGCATCCGTCCACAAAATAATAGGTAGAGGAAGTGTAAATCCGTTTTCTCCTTCACCCCAGGCGTGAAATTCATGAGAATCAGCGATGTGATGCATGATAACCTCAGCGGCATTGAACTCTTCTTCGCCCTCTTCATGAGCAGAAGCATCTGATGCATGATGTGCCTCAGAATGAGAATCTACAACAGCAGAATGCGTGCTATCGTTAGAATGATCAGCGTGTTCGTCTTGTGCCATCATTGGTGTGGCTAGACAAAAAACTGTAAGAAATGCGAAGATCGAGATAGCTTTTCGGCCCATTTTTCGGTTGTTTTACCCTCCTAAAAATCGGTGCAAATGTATGTTTAAATACCCAATGAAACACAGCAAATTAAAAATCGACAAAAATCTGACTTTCAAACAGATATTATCGACTGTTAATTAGCCTACTGGTTTGTATGGATTCAAAAACAAGCAGCCCGAAATACGGAATAAAAAAAAGCAAGGCCACTGGTCTACTACTTTCGTCTTTGGCTAAGATAAAGGGCAATAGGTAAATTCCACCTGCAATAAGCTTGATGGTGCTGGAGGCGAGGAAGGCCATTCCCACGCGATCTGCATCGATAGATGAAAGCTTGGTCAATCCAAAGTGGATGCCTGCGGTAAGAATAAATAAAAAGAGATAGGCCCAATAGGCCTTTGTGGTTTCCCATTCGGCGGGAAGCAGGGTTTGAACCAAGAAGAAGTGAAAACCCAATAAGCCCAATGTCCATAGAAGCAATGACAGCAAATACTTGATCATTCTAATTCTTTAATCTCTTTAAACACCAAATAAAAGCTCGCTGCAATACCAAAGAGGCTCAAGAATATGGTTAGCCAAGGGGTACTTAGGGAGAAGAAATCATCCAACCACGATCCAGCCCAAGCAGAAAGGCCGATTAATAACATCATTTGAAACCCCAGATTCGAGAAACGAAGGGCTTTAGCTCGCCGATCGTCTTTTTTCTGTGGGCTCATCCTTCTTTTTAATGTCTCGAATTACGCCCATGCTGCAAGAGCCCGTAAACTCGGCTCCGGGTTCTACCGACAAACGAGTGGTTACTATATCCCCCTGAATTTTACAGGTGGCCTGTAAGGTCAATAATTCAGAAACTTGAATCTTTCCCTTCACCAAGCCCGATAGACTTGCGTTGGAACATTCAATATCTCCTTCTATAATCGACTTATCTCCTGCAACCAGTCTTCCTTTCAATCGAACATTTCCCTTAACTGTACCGTCGATTCGAAAGTCGCCAGAGGAAATGATTTCTCCTATTATCTCTGTTCCATTGAGAATTCGGTTGCTAATGGTTGTATCCGTAGCCTGACTCTTGTTGTTTTGCTTGCTCAATAATGCCATTACAAATAGTTTTTCTGATAGAATATTTTATATCCATCTACGTCTTTTCCACGATAGAACGGAAGGAAGTTCTCTTGCGAAATAATGAAATATTCGTGGTTCTCTGCCTTTAAAAGTTCTTGGATGGCCAAATCTGCTGCTAAGGTCTGTAAATACTTCTTGCCTGCGTCTGAATCTTTTAGGCCATTCACTACCAAAGCTAAATACTCTTTTCCGAGCGGCATTATTTGGATTTGCAACTTTTCGAAGCGATGATTTTCACTGTTGTGATCACTAAAGGCTATTTGAAGCGGATTGATGCCATTCTCTGCTCCTTTAACCAACAAAACATATCTATGGGTGGCCTTTAGGTTCACTTTATATTCCACCCCACTGCCTGCTTTTGGGCTGCTTTCACCCTCAGCACCTTCGGACTTGGCTGCCGCTGTTCCGCTTTCGCCCAGCATCTCGAGCATTTGTTTGGCCTTGGCACCTTGTTCGGTTGCAGGGTAAATAGATTGAACTCGCTTCAGTCGCGCCACCAAGCTATCTCTATTTCCCATTCCTCCTGCAGAAAGAGCATAAACCATTAAATAACGCGGTCGCAGCTCGTCTGAACTACAATCACTTAATCCTTTCTTTGCCGCAGCGGCTGCCTTTGAAAAGCGGTTTGCTTGGTATTCCTTATAAGCAAATTCATAGTCTACCAAACAGGGTCTTCGGTCTTCTACCAACAAAGGAACCCCATCTCTTTCTGCCAATAAAGCGAACTCCGTTCCTTTGAAATCGCTGAGAAGCGCATTCTTGCAGCGCAACATCTCTTCGTTCATCGATTGCGATTTGTACATCAAAAAGAGTGAATACAATACCCGGGGTTTCTCTACAAAAGTGTCGTAGCGTACCAATAGGTTTTCGTAGGATTTTATCGCCTTCTTGATGTCTTCTAATCCATCTTTATACACCAAGCCCAAATCGATGAAAGCATCTTTTATCAATTGATGACTTGCAGTGAGTTTGTCCTCCGTATCAGGAATTTTGGCCAAATAGGTAGATAAATCATACTTCCCGCCACCTTGGGCTCCTTCTTCTTTCTCTCCCGTTGAACTAGTCTCTGTATTTTCTTCGTCCGAAGTATTGGCTATATCGTTCGACATTCGACTGCGTTGCCGCCAATTGTCAGCATTTATTCTTTCGCCCCACTTCTTGCGGAAATCTGCCCTTCCGCCCGAAACCAAGGCGGGATTATAAAAATACCATTTGCCCGATCTGGGAGCGGCCGTTGGTTCTTGTATACTTCCAGAGCTCTCCGCCAGCTCTTTATTGAGTGCGGCCAATTCTGCCAATTCTTTCTGCTTTTCCTCTTCTTTCTTTAAACGCTTTATGTACTTCTCTATTCGATTGGCTTGATCTGCGTACGGAAGCAAGGCCATTCTTTGCAAGCTGTCTTGCTCTTGAATAGTAGTCAAGTCTGCCACCATACGCGTTAAAGTTTCGGAACGAGACTTTACCTGAGCATATTTCGGATGATCGGGAGGAAAAGACTTATACGCACTATCGTAATAGGCTTGCGCTTGCACATAATTGTTGAAATCGAATTCAATTTCTCCAATTTTTAAATAAGACAGTCCTTTTTGAATGGTATTTGATTTACTATTTCGGATGGAGAGGCCCAGATAGTCTTCCGCATTTTCAAACTCCTCCTCTTTTAAGCTCAACTCCGCCATTACATAATAGATCTGATCGCGATTCTCGATATTCTTATCGTCGGCCACCATTTTTTCTAGCTCCTTATATACGGGTCTTGGATCGTTTGCGTAGACATCAAAGTTTCTAGCTCTGTTGAGTTGAGAGTGGAAATAGAAATTGTATTCCGGCTGCATTTTCACCACCTTGGCGTAGAGATCTGAGGCGCGTTGAGTTTCGCCCGAACGCTCTAAAGCTTGCGCTTGAATGAAAGTGTAGCGCACTTTGTCTTCTTTTTTCTTCGAAAAGCGAACCGCCTCATCTAAATTGGCGGCTACTGCTGGCCAATCTTGCAAACCGATGTTCATCTGCGCCATAGACGCCAATACCGGAACGCGCAGCTCTTTAGGGAGCTTGGGATTATTGTACAAAAGCTCAAAATCGGTGAGGGCCCCACTTGGGTTGTTCATTCCAATTTTACAGCGAGCCAGCCAAAGGCGAGCATCGTAAACGATCAATTCCTTATCAAACTGTTGCAGAATATAGTTGAAGGTCTCCATGGCTGGAAAAAACTCGCGTTTAAAGAAGCGCGCCTTCCCCATTAAAATATAACTATCGTCTATATAATCGTTCTTCTGCGAGTTGCCGATGTACATGCTGTGCGCCTGAATAACCTTTACTCCTTTCTCAATAGCCCGATCCATATCGGCAACCACTGCCGTAGCAGCCTGTTCATCTGGCCATTTGTAAACGGCTAAAACCGAAGAAAAATCATCGTTCCAACCTGTCTCTATCTTCTGTACCCCTGCTAAAAATGCTTCCTCACCATTAAACAACGGATTGTATTTGGAAGTCATTTCATGATAGGTACGACTGGTAAAACTGTCTTTGGTTCTACGACACGCTGAGCTTAGGCTTAGTACAACAAGCAAAAACAGCGGAAATGCAGTATGTGTTTTAATTACTTTCAACGGTTTTATAACTCCAAGTGGCCAAAGATATTTCGTATATGCATACTAGAACTTAATTTGTGAAAATGTACGTCCAACTTTATAGCTTTAGACCCTTGTACAAATTACAATAAGATAGAATGAAGAATAAACCTCGTTTGGGATTTTGGCAGATCTGGAATCTCTCTTTCGGCTTTTTAGGAATACAATTTGGCTTTGCGCTGCAAAATGCCAATGTGAGTCGAATTTTTCAAACCTTAGGTGCTAAAGCAGAAGAAATTCCTGTCTTATGGCTTGCCGCACCCGTAACTGGATTACTCATTCAACCCATAATAGGCTATATGAGCGATCGCACCTGGCACCCTTACTGGGGAAGGAGAAGACCATTCTTTTTAATTGGAGCCATTTTGGCTTCCATTGCCCTTGTATTTATGCCTAACTCTCCGAGTTTATGGATTGCCGCGGGTACTCTTTGGATAATGGATGCATCTATTAATATTAGTATGGAGCCTTTTCGCGCTTTTGTTGGAGATATGCTTCCAGACGATCAGACCACCAAGGGATTTGCCATGCAAAGTCTCTTTATTGGTTTAGGTGCCGTTATCGCTTCGCTTTTGCCTTGGATATTTACGAATTGGGTAGGACTAGACAATACCGCCCCCGAAGGCGAATTGCCGGATACGGTTAAATGGTCTTTCTATTTAGGGGCCATTGCCTACATAGGGGCCGTAGCCTATACCGTTTTCTCTACAAAAGAATATCCGCCCGAAGAGGAGCATACCACTGCTCAAGAAGAACGACTTGTCATTCGCTATCAACCTTCAACCTATCGCAATATCGGATTGGCACTCTTAACTGTAGGCGCTGGCTTTGGCTTCTTTGTTTATTTGAATGAATTAGACAAGGCGCTGTATGTAATGACCGGAATGCTCGCCCTTTTTGGATTGTCTTACTTCATTACCTCATTAATGATGGCCAAGGGGAATTACAAAAACCCTTATGTACAGATTGTACGCGATTTCCAAAACATGCCCAAGACCATGGTGCAGCTTGCCGTGGTGCAGTTCTTCTCTTGGTTTTCTCTCTTTGCCATGTGGATCTATACCACCAGTGCCGTAACCGGCCACGTTTATCAAACAACCGACCCGCAATCTGCCCTTTACAACGAAGGCGCCGACTGGGTTGGGGTTTGTTTTGCTGTGTACAATGGAGTGGCCGCGGCTATTGCCTTGCTCCTACCCATTATTGCCAAGAAAACCAGTCGTAAAATGACCCATATGATGGCTCTTACTATGGGCGGAATAGGGCTACTATCCATTTACTTTGTAAGCGATCCGAAGATGCTTATATTGAGCATGGTGGGCGTAGGTATTGCTTGGGCTTCTATCCTTTCAGTTCCCTATGCCATGTTGGCTGGCTGTTTACCTTCCAACAAAATGGGCTACTATATGGGTATCTTCAACTTCTTCATTGTTATACCACAAATAGTAGCCGCTAGTATTTTGGGCGCCTTGGTGGGGACATTCTTTCATGGAGAAGCCATTAACGCCCTCATTATTGGAGGCGTTTGTATGATTTTGGCTGGGCTGTTAACGCTTCGCGTGCAAGACGATTCGTTGGTGAGCGTACCCGATGAAAGCACTCTTTCTTGATCTATTGAAGCAGAATAAACGTATCGAAGCTATTGGGTGCCACTTCGATGGTATCCATGGCTTTTATGATTTTATCTGTTAGCGGACTTTGCATCTGCATGCCTTCACTCAAAAGCTCTGAAAAGCGTTCGAGAGAAAGGCTGCGGATCTCCGAAGATCTGCTAACAATAGTCATCATAAGCTTTCCGCCTCCCGAATGGAAGTAAACATACACTTCCTCTAAGGGCACAAAATGGGTGAACTTTCCATTAAACAACTCTGGATTGCTGTGTCGGATGCTTGAGAGACGTTGAATGAATTGGAAAGCCTCATTCTCCTCATTCGTTCTTCCCGCTTGGGTGAATTTATCTACAGGGTCACCTGCCCATCCGCCCGGAAAGTCTTGGCGAATAAGACCGTGATTGGCGGTTTCTTTCATCAGTATTTCTGTGCCATAGTACAGACAAGGAATTCCTCTAGAGGTCAGCAAGATGCCCACAGCCGTTTTCCAATCGTTCAGATTTCCATTTACCTCCCCAAAGATTCTACCCATATCGTGATTGTCTATAAAGGTGACTAAGTGAGAAGGGTTCTCGTACATCCAGTCGCCTGCCAAACTCAAATAGAGTCTTCCCATACCGCGGGCCCAATCGGGCTTTTCTTTTACCAGCTCTTGCACCCCAAAACAAAATTGAAAGTCGAGTACCGAGGGCAATTCTGCGGCCTTGTCTCCTAGCATAGGGTTATTGGTCCATCCACCTTGAACCTGACTACCTGTTACCCAGATTTCGCCAAAAATGAAATAGTCTTCGTATTCTCTGCGAAGGGCTCTCACCAGATCATTCATAAAATCTTGATCGGGATAGGCGTAGGTATCTATTCGCAGGGCATCGACTTCTGCTTGGGTAATCCACCAGATTGAATTCTGAATGAGATAGCGCGCCATTTGTTTGTTGCGCTGATTTAAATCGGGCATGGTAGCCACAAACCAACCATCTTGAAAAATGCGCTTATCTCTTTCAGAGGCATTGGGATCTACAAAGGTGGCCGCCCTATAATTGGTTTGGGTGAACTCAGACCAACGGTTAATCCAATCTACAAAGGGAGGATTGGTATGAAAAGGGTGCATACTTCCGCAGTGATTGTATACCACATCCATAACCAACTTCATATTGCGCTTGTGGAGGCCCTCTGAGAGAGCGTAAAAGTGCTCATTGGTGCCAAAGCGTTTATCAATAGTATAATGGTCTGTTATAGCATAGCCGTGGTAACTCTCTTTGGGCTGATCATTTTCTAGCAAGGGACAATTCCAAACCGAACTAATGCCCAAGTCTTTCAAATAATCCAACTTGGCTATTTCGCCCTCTAAATCTCCGCCATGACGGTCGAACGCCTCTTTGCGATTGACGGTCTTTTCTTGCATCGAAGAGAAAGCATCGTTCTGGGCATTTCCGTTTACAAATCGGTCGGGAGAAATGAGGTACATCACATCCGAAGGACTGTGTTTTGCGGGTTGAAAGCCTTTGTTTGGAAACAAATTCCACTTAAAACGGGCCGATTTCTTCTTGCCGAACTCCAAAACGACCTCGCCCGAACGCGCATTTGGAAGAATATACACGGTAGTAAGAAGATAATTAGGCGATTCGGTAGCCTGAAAAGAGAGGATTTTTAGTCCATCTGAACTCGATTTTACCTCTTTTACCTGGTCTAAATCCTCTCCATAGACCAATAATTCGAGGGTATCTGTGCTCATATTCAGCCACCAATGAGGCGGATCTATTCTGTTAACAGATTGAGAATAAGCGTTTTGAATAAACATCAACAAACAGAGGAAAAGCCCTAAACTGTTAATATTATGATAGATGTCATTTTTAAAGCCTGCGATTTTCATACTTTTGATGTTGTATTAATAACACTAAGTAACCAAAACTCAGAAAAAAATGAAGAAACTCTACATTTTAGGCCTATTATTTTTAGGCGCACTAACGGCGAACGCACAGTTCAACGTTACCCTTCAAGTGGATATGCAAAACCAAACGGTTGATCCAGCTCTTGGAGTACATGCTGCGGGTAGCTTTCAATCCGCCGCTGGATTCCCATCGGACTGGGATCCTGCTTCTACTGCTCTTACCGATCCAGACGGGGATGGTATTTACACCGTTACTTTCAATATTGCTGCAGGTTCTTACGAATACAAATTTGTAAACGGAGATGCTTGGGGTAATGATGAGAGCGTTCCTTCGGCTTGTGCAACCAACAACAACCGCGCTTTGGTAGTATCGGGCGACATGACCGTTCCTGCTGTATGCTTTGGTTCTTGTGTAGCTTGTCCGGGTGGACCAATACCTGTTTACAGCCTAACTTTTGAGGTAGACATGAGCACTACTTGCGATGCAGACTCTGTGGACATTGCCGGTACTATTAACAATTGGGGTGGTGGTGATATGCTTCGCGATCCTGATGGCGATGGTGTATACAGCATCACTTTAGACGTAGACTCTGGAGAGGTAAAGTATAAGTTCCGTCGTTACTTCGCTGGTAACGCCAACTGGGAAGGTATTTCTGACCGTATCTATCAAGCTACTGGAAACGCCACTATTCCTTTTACTTGTTTTAACGATGTAGTTGCTTGTTCTCCTGTACCTGCTACAGCAGATGTAACCTTCCGCGTAGACATGACCAACGAAGCTCCTGATGCTTCTGGTGTATTTGTTATTGGCGACTTCACTTCTCCTGCTTGGCAGGCGGGTGCCATCCAACTTCTTCCAGATGCTGCAAACCCAGGTTTCTATCAGGCTACTTACAGCATGTGCCCTGGTACTTTCTTCTGGAAGTTTGTAAATGGCGATCCAGATCCTAACTCTGCAGTGGTTGAAGTAGAAGAGAGTTTCCCTGGCGGAGATACGATCTGTAACCAACCGAACGGTATTGGCGGATTTAACCGTGTAACTACACGTACCAACGATCAGCCTCTTTTGTTGGCGTATGTATTCAATACTTGCACAGAGTCTATCGGACTAGGTGAAGATTTTGCTTTGCAAAACATTCAAGTATATCCTAACCCAGTAAATGGGGTTTCTAAGGTAGATTTGGGAATTGCTGACAAGTACAATGTATCTATTTTGGATTTGAGCGGACGTGAAGTGAAGCAAATGAGACAAGTAAATGGCGAAGTTGTTATCGACGGTAACGAGTTGAAAGCCGGTGTGTATATCTTGAGCGTTGCCAACAGCAATGGCGTAAGAAATCAAAGCCGTTTCATCGTTCGTTAATCTGCGATTGAATTCTTTTTTAGAAAGCCTCACCCGCAAGGGTGGGGCTTTTCTATTTGGCAATAGAAAAAAGACATAGAAAAATTGCGTCCTTCTGGAAAGTTGCTTGTAGCTTTGAAGGATAAACATTCATTCTCTTATTCTAGTTAAAAGGGAATACCATTACTCAACTAAAAACTATACTATGGCATTTGAACTCGCTCCTTTACCTTATGCACACGATGCATTAGAACCTCATATTGATGCACGCACCATGGAGATTCATCATGGAAAGCACCATGCAGGATATACAAACAACCTTAATGCGGCCATTGCAGGTACAGACCTTGAGGGCAAAAGCATTGAAGAATTGGTGAAAAATCATATCGATTCTGCTGCTATTCGCAACAACGGCGGTGGCTTTTGGAATCACAATTTATTTTGGAATAGTCTTTCGCCAAAGGGTGGTGGATCGCCTTCTGGTGAATTAGCCGCGGCCATTGATGCTGCCTTTGGTTCTTTGGATGCCTTTAAAGAAGCTTTCGCTAAGGCCGCTGCTACTCGCTTCGGTTCAGGATGGGCTTGGCTTTGTGTGAACTCGGCTGGAAAACTAGAGGTTTGCAGTACTGCAAACCAAGACAATCCGCTTATGCCTGGAGTTGGATGCTCTGGAACTCCGATCTTAGGATTGGATGTTTGGGAGCATGCCTATTATTTGAATTATCAGAATAGACGTCCGGATTATATCTCTGCTTTCTGGAATGTGGTGAACTGGGAGAATGCAGCAACATTATTTGCAGCTGCGAAATAAGATATCGGCTTTCTTAACCTATTCAACGGCTACCCTATTGGGTGGCCGTTTTTGTTTTGGGGTGTTTGTTGTTCGAATGAAATAGGGATTGGCTAGGGATATATGCCAACGTGAAAGCCTAGGCTGGGTGCCTTAGTTGAAACCAAATACAAAATAAGGTGATAGGCTCTTTTGGATTTATTGTATTCTGCAAGGCGCTCATCCGATCTGACTGGATTTAGCCATGAAGGAGAAAAGATGGTGTACCTTTTATCGTAGGATTCAAAATAAAAAAAGCCGCCCCCGATGCAAATCGAAGGCGGCTGAGGATCCATAGAGCAAGAGACGATTAGGGCATGGTAGAGGCATCGGGTGTTGGATTGGCTCCCTCTACTGCCGGGTTGGCTGCGCCTGTTTCTT
>Ga0136655_1000199_pt1 | contig 27099 bp, 25 predicted proteins | sample CPBDNA_2_FD_94863 | JGI IMG/M metagenome (GOLD analysis project Ga0136655, IMG submission 94863) | Freshwater to marine salinity gradient microbial communities from Chesapeake Bay, USA - CPBay_Spr_15_0.8_DNA (version 2) | ecosystem: Environmental > Aquatic > Marine > Coastal | place: USA... | reverse complement strand
CTCCTTCCAAGGGCATTGAATTGGGACAAGGAGTGTTAATGGGTTCGAATCCTAGCTGCTCTAAACGAACTCTTTGGCCCACAACTATTTTTAGATTCCAAAAAGGCTCATTGCCTGTGGCGATAAAGTCTATGTCATCTTCTGGAGAGTTCTCTCTTTCGGTTGCAGCATTTTCATGAGTTTCTCTCTTACCAGGTAGAAGAATATATTTCTTCTCGAGACTTCCAAGAATGCGCTCATCGTCTTTATCCAGGTAAAACAAGCTGTCTTTTTTCCACAAAAAGGCGTCTATTCTCTTTCCATCCACGTCGATTAAACGGATTGTAGAGTCGGAAGAGATCATCCAATTTCCTGCTACGGAGATTCCATCTCCTTTTTCCAGATATTCAGTAGAGAGTTGAAATTGTTTGTTTGAATGCAGGGTGAGCTCGTAGGAAATACCCGGACAATCTGCGCAAGGAATAATACCATACCAATTGGAATCTAATGCGGTGTAGAGTTCAGTAGATTCTTTAGCTGTGGTTGAAGGATTCGAGCAGCCAAGCCAAAATAGGCTTGTAAAAAGAAGGACTAGAAAGGGAACTTTAATTATTTGTTGAAAAGCCATGGTTGCGGATTTTGAACATTTTGATTGAGCCAAACTTCGAAGTGAAGGCTGGTTTTACCGTCTTTAGGATCTGTGAAAATGAGACCAATTTCTTGTTTAGGCTTCACTAAATCGCCTTTTTTCACATAAACCTCAACGAGATTATCGTATACCGTAAAATAATTTCCATGTCGGATGAGCACCGCGATATTTCCATAGGGAATACGTATTACGCTACTGACCTCTCCACTGTAAACTGCGCGGGCTTTGCTTCCATTTTCAGTGGCAATGTCGATTCCGTTATTGTTTACCACCACCCCTTTGGCAATGGGATGCGGATGCCTTCCAAAAGAACCCGTTATAATGCCTCTTTCTACAGGCCAAGGAAGACTTCCTTTGCTTTTGGTGAAATTATCTGCCAACTTTTGAGCTTCAGGAGTAAGTACATAGGGTTTACTTTCTTTCGAACCTGCCTTTGAATTCGATTCGGCTCGCTTCTTTTTAATGCGATCGCGCAATTCGTTATTGCTGGTGTTACTGCTAAAATCTTTACCTCTTATTAATCCTAATGCCATGGCCTCATCTTCAATTTGCTTTCGTTCTGCGGCTGCTTTGGCTTTCTTGATTTCCTCGATAATAATGCGCTGAATTTCCTTCTCCAGCCGTTCTGATTGCTTGCGCTTGTCTTCAATTTGTTGAAGAATGTCTTTTTCTTGGGTTTTCAACTGTCCAATCGCCTCTTCGGTTTTTTTCATATCCGACTGCATATTGGCTATTTCATTCTCTTTGTTTTTTAGAAGGCTAAGTTTCTCGGCTTTTTTAGTGTTTAACTTAGCAATTTCCTCCTCTAACAATTGTTGTTCTTTGGCAATTTCTTCCACTTGCAATCGTCTGTGTTCGGCCAACTGCTTCATATATTCCATGCGCTGAAAGGCCTGATTGAAACTCCGCGATGAGAGCAGAAACATCAAGCGGCTGTAATTATTATTACTCGTGCGAGCCGCGCGGATCATATCTGCGTAATCGTCGCGCATTTTCGCAATTTGTGCTTCTTGTTCTTTGTTTTGTTTTTGAAGGATTTCAATTTCCTCAGACATCAGATCAATCTCCTTCTGCATGGTGCGAATGAGTTTTTCTCGGATGCCAATTTTCTGCAAGAGTGCTTCAACTTGACTTACAGACATATCTTTATTTTGACGCGTTTCGGCCAATATTTTATTGGCCAGAGCGATTTCGTCTTGAAGCTTGATTTTTTGAATTTGAAGGTTCTCTTTTTTGTCCGTTTGAGCATCGCCCATAAGCGCAAAAAGGAGCCATCCAAGTAATAGGAAGAAGAACTTCATTTTCATTACAAGGACTTATATTTAACAGGAATGTTAAAGGGCATGGGCTTTCGTTGGCTAGAATATTCAGTAATGAGAAGGTTTAACGAAGGTTTACTTGCCGTGTTAGCGCTTAAGTTCATTTTTCTCGGAAAGATAGATAGCGGTTCTTCGGCGCTCCTTTCGAATTTAGAATGAAGTGAAAAATTGGAGTTTGGAGGTGTGAATGTGTATTCGATCGGCCGAATACTGGGAAGGTGAATTCGGGCATTTAAAAGAGCGCCATTGCTTTGGGTGGATGCTTTTTTTGGAAAAATATCCAACTCATTATTATCAACAGGAACTAGGCTATCGATTTTGGGCAGGATGGGAAAGTTGGCTAAAAGTATTTGTTCAAGAAGACGATAGTCAAGAGGAATCCCTGCCTTCTGAATAAGGGTAGATAAATCTCCTTTATAGTAGGTCTTGTCTAACTTATTTACCATAAAAGCACTGTCGGGACGAATTAAAACACGGATCACGTGCAGGCCGATGATGGGGTCTGCAAAGTCGAGCCAAATAGCTGAATCGCTCTTCATTCTCAGCTCCAGTTTAAATTGGGAGTTTGTATTTTCTTGAGCAAATTCCGCTTGTGCTTTTAAGGTAAAAAACGAAGGCTGATATTGAGTGAGAAGAATACCTTCGTTGGGTTTGTCTAAGCGAAGGTTTTTCTTTGAACCCCTTATGGCGGCATTTTTACAAGAAGCCAATAGTACCAGGAGGAAGAAGATGTAGATAAAAGAACTAGTTCGCATACCATTTCTTTTTTTCAATTTTCTTTAAGAGGACTGAATTATTGGAGCCTAAGGCCACCGCTTTTTCCCATTCAATTAGAGCCTCTTCTACTTTGTTCATTCGAAAAAGTATATCGCCTTTATGCTCATGAAAACCCGCCGGCTTCGGTTCTGAGAGAGAAAGGGCTTCGTTAATTTTCTCAAGAGCCGCGGTGTAGTTTCCTTGTTGAAAGAGAACCCATGCCCAAGTGTCTATAAAATTAGGTTCTTGGGGCTGTAGGGAATTGCTTTTCTCACTCATTTTTAAAGCTTTGGCTAGATCTCGGTTTGCCAAAGCCAAATAATAAGCATAGTTGTTAAGGGTAGTGGGATTGTTCGGATTGATATCGAGGGCCTTCTCGAAGTATTTGAAGGCTTGATCTAGATTGCTATTAGTGTATTCAGCTTCGGCAAGAAAAAAACTGAACCGTTCTTGCAGGGCTCGATTTGCAAAAGATAAATCCAATCCAGCCTCTAGCCACTCGATGGCCTGCTCTTCGTCTCCTTGATTTAAGGAAGTAATGCCCTTATATAAATAGGGCAAAGGTTGGGTAGGAAAGAGATCTACGGCTTGTTTGGAATCGGCCTCGAGCCACTCGAGTTTATTGAGTTCGGCATCTATGAGCAAGATTTGTTGCCAGATTTCATATTTGGTGCCTTCGGGCAAAGAAACTGCCTTTAAGTAGGCCTCGCGAGCTTCCAACAAACGCAAGTCTCGAGCTAAGAAATCGCCTTTCATGGCAAAAGCTTTCGCGCTGTTTGGGGAAGATTGAACCACAATATCGAGGAGTTCATAGGCTTTGGAAAGCAAAGTGGAGTCTCGCTCGGTTTGCTCGTAGAAACTCAGCAGTAATCCTATTTTTTCATCGATATCTAAAGAAGGACTGGCCGCAGCTGCTTTAAGATAGGTATATGATTTATCGTATTCTTTTATAGACTGATGCCATCTAGCTAATCGGAGATTGGCTGTGGGTTGATTGGGCGATTTTGAGATAATGTTTTTCCAGATTCCAACCGCTTCTAATTGACGATCGTTGGCGCTGTATAAATCTGCCTTTTGCAATTGAATTTCGAAGTCGTAGGGAAAGGCCGTAATGAGCTTGTCCATTTCTACCAAAGCCAATTCAAGCTCGTCTTGATAGAGATAGATTTTAACCTTTTGACGAGACACCTCCTTATCAATTCCGCGCAGGGCTTCAATTTTAGACAGAGCGCGCAGGGCTTCAGGCCATTTTCCAAGGTCGAGGTAAACGCCAGTAAGGGCAAAAAGAGGATCGGCACTTCCTGGTTCTAAATCGGCTATCTGTTCTAAAACTTGAGTGGCTTCTAGTAGTTTGCCATCTGCAAGCAGCAGATCGGTATATAGAAAGCCATACCACTTTACTTTAGAATCGAGTTCCCAGCCTTTTGATGCGTACTCAAGAGCCTCACCAATCGATTGTTTTTCTGCGTAAATCTTGGCGATTTCTATTTTAATGAGCGCATTATCGGGCTCAATGCTATCGCATTGCAAAAAGGATTTTAAGGCTTGCTCTTGCCGCCCACTAATTTTATATTCTTGGGCCTGCCAGAATGCAGAGTCGAAGGAAAGCGAATTCCCTGAGTTGGCAGAAGGCTGACCCAGGGAAAGTAGTGGTAAGAAGAGTGCGACTAGAAGACGCTGTTTCAAATTATTTTTCAAGAGTTGAATAATCGCCAATACTTAGATTGGTATAATTTCCATCCATCTTAACGTGGTTTCCAATCATAGAATTGTGGAGATTGAAATTCGAGATATGGGTGGATTCTCCAATAATACTATGACTAATGGTTGAATCTTCCACAATGGTACCCGCGCCAATGGAAACACCAGGACCAACACTTGCATTTTTAAGGATCACTCCTTCGCCGATAAAACAGGGAGGATGAATGTGGCTGTTTTCATTTGTAACCGACTTTGCCACAAGGTTTTCCTTGTCTTTTATAAACTCTAGAATACGGGAATTTGTATCAACCGTAATATTCTTGTTGCCGCAGTCCATCCAATCTGAAACCGTTCCAGATCTGAACTTTAGGTCTTTGTTTTTCATGTTTTCGAGCGCATTGGTGAGTTGGTACTCTCCCTTATCTCGAATATCATTGTCTATAAGGTATTGAAGTTCTTTTCTAAGATTTTCGCCATCTTTAAAGTAATAGATTCCGATAATCGCCTCGTCTGAAACAAATTCAACTGGTTTTTCAATGAAGTCGGTTATAAATCCAGCCTCGTTCTTTTTAACAACACCAAATTGCCTTGGATCTTCCACTTTTTTGGTCCAGATAACTCCATCGGCAGAAGTGTCTAAAACAAAATCAGCACGGAAAAGAGTGTCTGCAAAAGCCACTACCACAGGACCACTTAAACTTTCAGCCGCACAAAGAATAGCATGTGCCGTTCCCAAAGGTTGAGTTTGATGATAAATACTTCCCTTGGCACCTTCTTTTTCAGCAACGGCAATAAGATCTTTTTCAACTGCATCGCCAAAATCGCCAATAACAAAGGCAACTTCATCTACAGATTGCCCGCAAACGCCCACAATATCTTCCACCAGTCTTTGAACAATGGGTTTACCAGCAATGGGAAGTAGCGGTTTTGGAACCGTTAAAGTGTGCGGTCTCATTCTCGATCCGCGGCCAGCCATAGGTACAATAATCTTCATTCAATCAGAGTTTTATATTATTTATTTGTACTACCAAATCCACCAGAGCCTCTTTCGGTAGATGATAATTCTAAAGTTTCGGTCCAATTTACGATTTCATGCCTTGCGAGCACAAGTTGGGCAATGCGTTCTCCTGGCTGAAGCGTATAGGCTTCAGAAGAAAGATTGATAAGAATTACTCCAATCTCACCTCTATAGTCGGCATCAATGGTTCCAGGACTATTGAGCACACTTATTCCAAACTTAAGAGCCATTCCGCTTCTACTGCGCACTTGAGCCTCTATACCTTGAGGCAATTCAATGAACAAGCCCGTTGGAATTAATCTTCTTTCAAGGGGATTTAGAACAATGCTTTCAGCCAGATCTGCATGCAGATCCATTCCGGCTGATTGCTCGGTTTTATACTCCGGTAAAGGTTGATTCCCTTTGTTGACAATCTTAACATTTAAGCTCTGACTTTCTTCCATAACAGTTGGATGGATTTTTGCTCAAGTAAATAAAGCACAATCAAATAAGGGACTAAGGTAGCTAGAGCCCACAATCCCATCTTTTCTTGCATTTTCCATGCAAAGAAACCCAAAAGCAGGGAACCAAAGAAATAGATAGAAAGATGTTTCCATTGATAAGGCAGAGGAGCGTATTTATTCCCGAGATAGAGATTTAGGCCCATGCTGCAGGCATAGGAGCAAAGGGTTGCAATGGCGGAGGCCATTATGCCGTATTTAGGGATTAACCAAATATTCAATCCAACCGTAACTACTAATCCCGTTAGGGTAATAACAAGAGCGAAGTAGGTTCTGCCCGCGAGTTTGTACCAGATAGACAAATGGGTATTGATTCCCAAAATATAATTGGCTGCAAAAAGAAGAGGAGCAATGGATAAACCAATCCAGAATTTTTCATCAATAAAGCCCTTTAAGACAGGCATGGCTGCGTTTAAGAAGATGAGAGCTAAGCCCAGAATGGCTGTAAAAAGCCTTAGTACTTGGGCATTGGTTTCACCTGAAGAAGACGCAGACTTCAATCGAAAGAAAAAAGGCTCCATGGCGTAGCGATAGGCTTGAACAAAGAGCATTAAGAAGATGGAAAGTTTGTAAACGGCGCCATAAACGCCCAATTGTTCTAGGGAAGTTTCTTCAGGAAGTAGGTATTTTAAAAATTGTCTATCGGCGAGCTCATTTGCTATGCCTGCCAATCCGGCCAACATTAAAGGAATTCCATAGCCGATCATTTTCTTCAAAAGGGGCGAATCTTTCTTCCAACCACCTTTAATCCTCCACTCTGGTAGAAGCATAATCAGCATAACGGAAGAAGCCACTACATTGGAAATAAGTACGGCAGAAACACGATCTACTTTTTGCAAAGCGGGCCAATAATCGAAGAATATAGGCCAATGGGGCACAACAAGGAAAAAGAAGACATTCATAAGTATAAATACACCAATGAGCGACATTTTCACTATCACAAAGCGGATGGCTCTTTCCTCGTAACGGAGCTTGGCAAAGGGAAGAGCAGAAAGAACATCCATGCAAAGAACCAAAAACATCATCCTTAAATACTCTGGATGATCTTCATATCTCAGAATTTCAGAAATGGGCGATCGAAATATTTCAAAAAGCAAATAGAAACAAAGAGTAGTAAAGACTAGGGCTCGCATGCCAGCGCCAAAAGCTTTGGAAGCACTTTTACTTTCCGAAGCATAGTTAAAGAAGGATGTTTCCATTCCGTAAGTCAACAGAACAATTAAAACTGCTATTTGAGAATAGAGATCGGTAATTATTCCGAATTCGCCACGAGTCATGGCTGAGGTGTGCAATGGAACCAAAAGAAAATTGAGCAATCTACCAAGTATACTCGGCAGACCGTAAATGGCCGTTTGACCCGCTAATTTTTTAATGGACGACATGAGGGCTTAAAGGTATATGCGGTAAAGCGGTTTCTAGCAGCTTTGAGCGTTTATCTTTGAACCTTCAAATATTAAAATCATTGCACATGCCTACTCGTTTGCACAAAGGATTGTTTTTTCTTTTTGTATTTGGCTTTTATGCTGCTTTTTCTCAAAACAATTGCGGCTCTGTTGAAGAGGGAATGGGAAATCGACTGAGTAATTCCATTGAATATTTGGCCAATGACGATCTGCAAGGAAGATATCCTGGCACAAAGGGAGAACAATTAGCTGCAGAATACATTGCCGAGAAGTTTAAAGAATACGGCCTATTGGGCGGCGCCAATGGAGACTACTTCCAGGGCTTTAACATACCAGTAAGTATAAATGCTAAGGCTACTTGCACGCTTGCGATTAAGAAGAAGGCATTGCGTCTAAACACTGATTATTATCCCATTCAATATTCTGCAGAAGGAAAGATTTCGGGTGAAACGGTATATGTGGGATTTGGAATAAACGCACCCGATCTGAATTACAATGACTTAACTGATCTGGCAATAAAAGGAAAAATTGCGGTAATGGATATTGGGTCTCCCGATGGTATCCATCCACACTCGAAGTATTTGGCTTATCACGACCTTAAAACTCGTGTAGAGGGATTGGTTAAAAAAGGTGCAACCGCCGTGGTATTGATCAATCGCAATGAGTCCGAAGCTCCTACGCAATCTTTTACGAGATGGCTTCCAACCAAAGTGCCAGTGGTTTTTGTGAGCAATGCAAAATATGCCAAGAAGCTTTCGAAGAAGAAAAGATCGTTGAGCTTGAATGTTGAATTAGATAAAGAAGAGTTAGAAGCAAAAAATGTACTCGGTTTTATAGACAACCAGGCTGAGTTAACAGTGGTTATAGGAGCGCATTACGATCATTTGGGTATGGGAGGAGACGGCTCCTTGTACCGAGGAGAGCCCGCCATTCACAACGGAGCAGACGACAATGCCAGTGGGGTTGCGGCTCTTATAGAGCTGGCCTACATCCTTTCAAAAAGATCCTCAGAATACAGCACCAACTTTTTGTTCATTGCTTTTTCAGGAGAGGAAAAAGGCTTGCTGGGTTCTAATTTCTTTACAAAGAGCATGTTGTACAGAACAGAGTCAATGAAGTATATGATTAATATGGATATGATCGGACGCTTGAACGAAGAGAATATTTTAATGATTAATGGGGTAGGAACATCTAAGGCTTTTTTAAGTACCATGAGAACGGTGCCATGCGCCGAATTGATCATTCGCACCTCAGATGGAGGTACAGGTCCGTCTGATCACACTTCTTTTTATAACGTAAATGTTCCAGCGGTGCACTTCTTTACAGGAGCTCACGAAGACTATCACAAACCATCCGACGATTTCGAGAAAATAAACTTTAGAGGTTTGGGTGAGGTCATGAAGTATTTGCTCTATACCGTCAATTCTTTGGAGGAAGTGAAAGACATGAACTTCACCCAAACCAAGAGCGATGAAAGCACCAAAGCTCCTGCGTTTACGGTTACATTGGGAGTGGTTCCAGACTATTTGTACGATAAAGAGGGAATGCGCATTGATGGCATTACTGATGGAAAACCCGCGTCTAAAGCTGGCTTGATGAAGGGCGATGTGGTTATTCGATTGGGCTCTATTCCAGTACGAGATATGATGAGCTATATGAAGGCCTTAGGCTCCTTTAAGAAAGGCGATAAAACTCAAGTAGAATACAAGCGAAATGGCAGTAAGGCTACTGCAGAAATTGAATTCTAATGATAGATCTACCTAAAGTTGCCGTCATCGGTGGGGGTAGCTGGGCTACTGCCATTGTAAAAATTCTAACCGAAAATCTCGATTATGTTGGATGGTGGATGCGCTCGGAAGAACAAGTGGATTACATAAAGCGCTTTTTTCACAATCCTAGATATTTAACTGGGGTTGAATTGGCCACCGAATGTATTGATGTAAGCTCTGATTTAGATCACATCGTGCGCGAAGCAGATGTATTGATTTTTGCAACACCCTCTGCTTTTTTAAAGGAAGCACTGAAATCGCTTACCTTGCCTTTACACGACAAGATGATCATGAGCGCTATTAAGGGAATTGTTCCAGATGAGCGTTTAATTGTTGGAGAGTTTTTCCATCAATTTTATGGCATTCCGATTGAAAATATTGGAGTTATCACGGGTCCTTGTCATGCTGAAGAGGTGGCTTTGGAAAGGCTTTCTTATCTTACCATTGCTTCTCAGAACATCGATTTTGCCCAAAGTATGGCCAAGATTATGGAGTGCAAATACATTCGAACAGAGGTGAGCGATGATATTTATGGGACTGAGTATTCTGCTGTTCTCAAAAACATCTATGCAATCGCCGCTGGAATTTGTCATGGTTTGGGATATGGAGATAATTTCCAAGCCGTTTTGGTGAGCAATGCCATTCGCGAAATGAAACGATTCATAAAGAAAGTACATCCTATAAAAAGAGACATTAACAACTCTGCCTATTTGGGTGATTTGCTGGTTACGGCCTATTCTCAGTTCAGTAGAAATAGATTGTTTGGAACCATGATTGGCAAAGGCTACACCATCCGATCGGCTCAGTTGGAGATGAATATGGTTGCCGAAGGATATTATGCCAGTCGTTTGATTCAAAATATTCAAGAGGAACATAATATCAATATGCCTGTGGCAACAGCTGTAAATCGTATCTTGTTTGATGATAAAAATCCTTCGAAGACCATGCTGAAATTAGCTAAGAGAATTCGTTAGAATGAGTGAAGAACACATTCCATTTATCTTCACAAAAAGCAATTCTTCTGAGGTTGAAGAGAAAGCGATTGCGCTAAGAGATGAAATGTTAAAAAGGCGAAGCTTGCGGTTCTTTTCTGAGGAGGAAGTAAGCAAGGAAACCATAGAGGCCCTTCTGAAAGTAGCGAGCTCGGCCCCATCGGGTGCTAATAAACAGCCATGGACTTTTGTAGCTATTTCAAACCCTGAATTAAAGAAGAGAATTCGTGCGGCGGCAGAAAAAGAAGAGCAAAGCTTTTATGGTGGAAGAGCTTCTGACACTTGGCTAGCCGATCTGGCGCCCCTAGGAACCGATTGGCAAAAGCCTTTTTTAGAAACGGCTCCGTGGATAGTGGTTGTTTTTAAGAAGAGCCTTGACTACGATGGCAGCAAGAATTACTATGTTCAAGAATCGGTGGGTATTGCTTGCGGCTTTTTGATAGCAGCAATTCATCAAGCAGGATTGGTTACCCTTACACACACTCCAAGCCCTATGAATTTTCTTTCTGAAATCTTAGAAAGACCTGCCAATGAAAAGCCCTATTTATTGCTACCCATAGGGTTTCCAGCAGCCAATGCCACCGTACCGAATATTAAAAAGAAGGATGCCTCTGAGGTCTTATTCTATTTTGAATAATGCAGTTCTTTTGGCTTGAGGATCTGAAAGCTTTTTCGGTCAAAACGAACAATTCCACCTTCACGCCACTCGTTTAACAATGTTGTTACAGTTTGTCTACTGGTTCCAATAAGACTGGCAATGTCTTTATGAGTGAGGTGATTTGAGAAAACCTGCCCTATAGAATCTGCCTCCATGGCATCTCTTTCCAATTCGAGAATGAATTCAGCCAAACGCTGTTTCACATCCTTAAATACAAGCGATTCAACCCTTCTTTGAAGCTTTTTAATTCGGAGTCCAATCAGTTTGTGAATTTTAAAAGCAAACTCTTTATTATCCTTCATTAAGTCGTTAATCTCTTCCACCTTAACGGGGCAAATCATAGTGTCTTCTTCCATTGCCTCGGCTACTTCATCTCGTTGAGATTCGCCCAAAATCGCCAATTCACCAAAGACCTCTCCTCTTCCCAAGATGTGCCGAATGACCTCTTGACCGTCTTCGTTATAATTTACTAAGCGCACTTTACCATTGGCTATGAGGTACATGGTATTGGCCATATCTTCATTAAAGTAGATGGTTTCGCCCTTTTTATAGGACCTGAAATGATTTTCTTTAACAAAACCACCCACTTTGTGTGGACACATCACCTCAAAAAGGTTGACATCGTGTAAAACCCAAAAGCCTTCTTTGTTCTTCTCCATATTAAAACCAAAAGCCTAAATTAACGTAAGTATAAATATTGGCGTGGTTGGTAGACCCCATTACGGTTAGTTGCAAGGGACCCAACGGACTTAAATAGGCATAGGATAAGCCATAACCATCGAGTAAAACATCTGAATTAAAGAGCTTGTCGAAGGTGGCTTCGATAGTGGCGAAGTTTGCTTTGCCGATGAGATAATGATTTCTCAAAAACTGCCAATTATAATCCATTCCAGCAATAATGGTGTTTCTTCCTACCAATTCTTGAAAGCGGTATCCAACAAAAGGAACCATATAGTTGATGTAATTCTCCCCCAATCCGCCTAAAAACTGATTGTAGGCATAATCTAAATCAGGCCCCAAAGTATTCATTAACACCCCTTTTACTTCTAAGGTATGGTTTCTTTTAAGCGGGATGGCTTGGCGGTATCGGAGGTCTAAAACAGAGCTCAGCTCAAGATCCAAAGTATAGGTTTCAGGCTTGGTAATAACGCGATAGGAGCCGTTGAGCAAAACACCGGTAGTTGGAAAAATAGCTTTATCCAATAGATCGAGCTTTAATGTTCCAAAGTAATTTAAGTAGTTGTTATTCGACTCGGCGGATAAGCCTGACGAGCGGGTATTGTTGATGTCAATGTTTTCAAGTTGTAGGCCCGCACTCAACAAAAAGCGATTATAAATGGCCGATTCAACGGCAAATTCACCCGAAAAATCGAGGTAGACTTTCTCATCGGCTAAATCTTGATTTACATAAATTTTCGATTTGAAGCGATGCGATCGGAAGGAAAGCCGCACGGTTGGAATGAATTCTCGATCAAAAGTATACGAAGCCCAAAAGCGAGGATTTACGCCTACCGCGGCATCTAGTGAAAGCTTGGAGTTTTTTAACAGTAGATTTCTATGGGTGTAGTTGAGCAATACGGCAGTCTGAAAATCATCGTCGTAGTGAATTCCCAAACGAATGTGAGTTAGATAGTTGAGCTCATCTAGTCGCAGATTTAGGCTGTATGAATTGGAGTCTATTGGTAGGAGAGAATAATCTACTGTTCGAAACAACTGACTTCCCCAAATACGATCTACACCCCTTTTTATATCCTCTAAACTCACCCGACTTCCTTCTTCTATACCGAGTTTGCTTTTTAAATAGTTGTGGGAAGACAAATCGGATTTTGGCAAAACAATTTTGCCAATAAGAATGGTGTCACTACTTGCTTGCATGGGTTTGGAGGTAGCAGCCGAAAGGCCTTTTAATCGAGCCAACTCTTTAATTCTAGGTCTGTATTTTTCGGCAGCTCGATAGCCTTGACGTATTATGGAGTCCATCAATTCGAAGGAGCTGATTCCAGCCCCAGGTACTTCTGTGCGAACTAGAAAATCAGCCTTGGCTGTGTCGCTCCTATAGTTTTCTGCATTTACAAAACTGCTCAACTGCTCCATAATACGAAGAACAGAATTCAAATCCTCTCGAGTGTACAAAATGGTTTGCACATCACTTCCAATAAGCACATCCATTCCTTTCCCATCTAAAAGAAAAAAGGGGAGGTTTGAAACCAATCCTCCATCTACTAAAACCTTGTTATCTATCTCATGGGGACTAAAAAGGGTTGGGAAAGAGCTTGTGGCGCGGAGAACATCGGGCAGATAGCCTTTGTCTAAAACCACTCCTTCTCCTGTTTCCAAGTTGGTTGCAATACAGATAAAAGGAATTTGCAGTTGAGATAAATCCGTTACATCATGAAAGCCTACAGAAAGCCGATCGAGTTCATTTAGAATATGGTGGCCGTAGTTTATGCCATCGGGTAAAAGTATTTTTCCTTTGGAAATAGGGAAGCTCAGGGCGTAGCGATCTTCGGTTTGTTTGTCGAGAAAGGAGAGGCTTCTGCGGGGTCGGTCATTGGTCATCACGTCTGCCCAATGAATCTGGTACATTTTCAATTGAATCTCGGTAGCCGAGTAGCCCATGGCATACATCGCACCTAAAACTGCCCCCATACTTGTTCCAGCGATATAGTCGGGCTGTAAGCCCTCTTCATCCATTATCCTCAATAGGCCAAGGTGAGCCATGGCTTTTGCTCCACCACCACTGAGGACAAGGCCCACCTTCAAATTGGAAGACTGAAGGGTAGAATCGATTTGAGCGAAAGTGTTAAAGCCAAAAAGAATCAGCGTAACGAGGCCAAAAAAACACTTACTTCTTTTCTGCTTTAGCATTAAAATAATTCTTAATCCTCTGAGCTTTAGATTGTCCAACCCACTCACTTAATTCCTCTAATGTAGCAGTTTCCAATCGCTTAATACTTTTGAATTGTGTTAAAAGTTTTTCAGCGGTAGAAGGACCAATGCCCTCTATTTCTTCGAGCTCATTGCTTAATGTGTTTTTATCTCTTTTATTGCGGTGATGAGTAATTCCGAATCGATGTGCCTCGTTTCTAAGCTGTTGAAGCACCTTTAATGTTTCAGACCTTTTATCGAGATAAAGGGGGATGGAATCTCCAGGGAAAAAGAGTTCTTCTAAGCGTTTGGCGATACCTAGAACCGCAATCTGTCCTTCCAATCCAAGTTTTCGAATGCTTTTCATAGCGGCAGAAAGTTGGCCCTTTCCCCCATCGATAAGCACGAGTTCTGGCAGTGGGGCATTTTCGTCTAAGAGTCGCCTATAACGACGAAAAACCACCTCTTCCATAGTAGCAAAATCATCGGGGCCCTCCACCGTTTTTACATTGAAATGACGGTATTCTGATTTTGCAGGTCTTCCATCCTTAAAAACCACGCATGCAGAAACAGCATCGCTGCCCTGAAAATTCGAATTGTCGAAACACTCAATATGTCTTGGCTCCGATTTGAGTCGAAGGTCGAGCTTCATCTGCTCCATTATCCTATTGGTATGCCTATCGGGATCGGTTAGCTGAACATTTTTCAGTTTTTCTAGCCGGAAGTAGCGGGCATTCTTGAGGCTGAGGTCTACCAAGCGCTTCTTATCTCCTCTTTGTGGCACATGGATTTGAATGCCGTCTAGGGCCAAATCACAATCGTGACTCAATAGAATTTCTTTAGACTCAGAGCCAAACCGCAATCGCAACTCAGGAATGGCAATACGAAGAAGTTCTTCTTCCGATTCCTCCAGCTTTCTCTTGAACTCAATGGTGTGAGAGCGAAGAATGGCTCCGTCTACAACCAAAAAATAATTTACATAGCCATAGGTGGCATCCGTCATGGCTGAAAAGACATCCACATTGGTAATACTAGGACTAACCACGGTGCTCTTCGATTGGTATTGATCTAGAAGACCTGCCTTTTCTTTCAGAGCTTGAGCCTCTTCAAATTGCAGCAACTCGGCAGCGCTTTGCATCTTTTCTAAAAGCAACTTTTTCACCGAACTAAGGCGGCCTGTTATAATTTCTCGGGCAAGAAGGACTTCGTAATTATATTCTTCCTCAGACTGTAAGCCTTCGCAAGGGCCCAGACAATTGCCTAAATGGAATTCGAGACAGCGTTGAAATTTTCCATTTTGTATAGACTCTTCCTTCAAGTTCAAAGAGCAAGTGCGCAAAGGGTGGATTTGTCGAATCAACTCCAACACTGCTTTCATAACCTTTACAGAAGGGTAAGGACCAAAGTATTCAGAGCCGTCGTTCCATTTTTGACGGGTATAAAAAATACGGGGGAAGCGCTCTTTTTTAATAACAATCCAAGGGTAGGTTTTATCGTCCTTAAGGTTGATGTTATACTTCGGCTGATGTTCTTTGATCAGTGAATTTTCGAGTAGCAGAGCATCTAACTCGGTTTCGGTGACTATAATGCGAATGTCGACCACTTTGCGAACGAGGCTTTCTAGTCGAAAATTTTGGAGATTTTTATTGAAATAAGAGGCAACTCTTTTCTTGAGGTCCTTGGCTTTTCCGATATAGAGAATTTTTCCATCCTTATCGATATGCTGATAGATGCCTGGTTTGTTGGGCAAACTCTTAAGAATGGTAGCGATAGTTTCGGAAGACATAGATACAAAGGTAATGTAGCGAATTTAGCGATGGCTGAATTCAATCAGAGTACGTTCCTTTGCGGTAAGAAATTGAACGAATGAAAGTATTGTTATTGGGGAGTGGCGGAAGAGAGCACGCATTGGCAGAAAAACTGGTTCAAAGCAGTTTATGCACCCAGTTATTTGTAGCGCCAGGAAATCCAGGTACCCGCAGCATAGCTACAAATGTTCCATTAGATATATTAAATGCCGATGAACTCGCTCTTTTTATTAGGGAGAATCAGATCGCGTTGGTATTGGTAGGACCAGAGCAAGCCTTGGTAGAGGGTATGTATGAGCAATTGCAAGAAAGATCGGCTTTAGACGGATGTATTTACTTCGGCCCAGGTAAAGTTGGAGCTCAACTAGAAGGCAGTAAAGATTTCGCGAAGCAATTTATGCAGCGGCATTCTATTCCCACCGCGAAGTATAAAACCTTCCAAGCAAATCAGTTAGAAGAGGCGAAAAGCTATTTGGAGGCCACGGCGGGTCCTTATGTTTTGAAGGCGGATGGATTGGCTGCAGGAAAGGGAGTAATTATCACGGAATCGCGGCAAGAAGCAATAAGAGAGATTGAAGAGTTATTGGGAGGCAAGTTCGGAGCGGCCTCTACAACCGTGGTAATTGAAGAGTTTTTATCGGGTATAGAATTCAGTGTATTTGTAGCCACCAACGGCAAAGACTATGCAATTTTACCAGAAGCCAAAGATTACAAGCGTATTGGAGAAGGAGATACGGGATTAAACACGGGAGGAATGGGAAGTATTTCGCCGGTTCCTTTTTTAAACGAAAGCTTGCGACAAAAGGTACTTATTGAGGTGGTTGAACCCACCCTGAAGGGGCTGCAACTGGAAGGAATTGAATATACGGGATTCCTTTTTCTAGGATTGATTCTTGTAGAAGGCGAAGTATTTGTTATTGAGTACAATGTGCGCATGGGCGATCCGGAGACTCAATCGGTAATGAGTAGAATTGATTCGGACTTTTTAGAGCTTTTGGTTGCCTTGGGGAAGGGAGAAAAGCTGCCTGAATTGAGGATCAAAGAGGAGAGTGCCGCTACGGTGGTTTTGGTTTCAGAGGGCTACCCTGGGTCTTACCCAAAGGGAAGAGCGATAAGCGGACTGGAAGGAATAGAAAGGGCGCACATCTATCATGCAGGAACCACAGAAGAGGAAGGGCAATTACGCACTTCGGGTGGAAGAGTAATAGCAGTTACTGCCCTTGGTAAAAGTGCTAGCGAAGCATTGACTTTTGCGAACGAGGCCGCAGGCCGAGTTCAATTTGAAGGCAAGTACTTCCGAAAGGATATTGGAAAGGATCTTTTATAAAAATTACAACTCTCCCGCACGGCTGTGCTTTTTCATTTGACTAAGCCAATAGAGAAAATACCCAGTAATGACAGCAATAAACAGAAAGTTTGGAAGATTGCCCAAAGCTGGAAGAAGCTTAAAAGTCCAAACGAAAAAGTCGCCCAAACTATAAAACAGATCGTTCATGGAAGTAAAATTAATGGGCACAAAGGTATTTAAATCTATATGTTTTACCGAATAATCAGAAAGGGACTTCCAGCCTTGTTGCTGTTGGTTTTTTTTGCCTTGTTCTTGGCCATTTTAGATTGGAATTTCGCATCGTCGAGAAGCGAGTTTGGTTTGCTAGCGGGAATAGGAGTCAAGCAACCCGTCTATATGGCACTGGCTGCGGGGGCTTGGATAGCGCTTTTAGGGCTGCTTTGGATCGAGGTTTTTTCGTCTGAAGAGCTCATTAAAGGCAATTTTACTCCAGGAATTCTTTTCGTTCTGCTCTATTTCGCCCTCTCACCCATGAGTCTCTTAGAGCCCATACTTTTAGGTGGACTGGGAACCATTTTGGCGTTTAGAAAAATGCTTTCTTCTTTAGATACTGGAGTGAATACATTCTACTTATGGTTCGATGCGGGATGGATTTTGGGCTTTGCTTGCCTCTTTAGTTCGAGTGCCTTTTTGTTGTTCTTCTTGGCATTAACCGTTTTTAATCTGATGGGAGGCAATTTACAATGGCGGGCTTTCGCCATTCCATTGGTTGGATTGCTATTGGCTGTTTGGGGTTCTTATGCCATTACGGATGTACTTGGATTTAGCAATGTCGATTTGTGGAAGCTCTACGACTTGAAAGACATGATAGGCAAAAACTCATTTCGTTCAAGAGACGCACATTATTGGTCAAGGCTATTTGCTGTCTTGCTTTTATTGTTCTTTAGTTTGCAAGCCTACTTCAGCATTCTCAAATCTAGCACCGCCCGAAAGAGAAGAGCCTTTAGCGCTTTAGTCGGACTGATTCCGCTCTTTTTTCCTTTGTATATCTTTTTCCCTTCTTTGTCGAGCATCTGGATCATAGGCCTCTTATTGCCCGTAGCGCCTTTATTATCAGAAAGATTGGAGATGTTTAATAAACCGTGGAAAAAAGAGATCTTCGCGCTGTCGATTTTACTAGCAACTATTATAGAGACTGTTTTATAAAGTGTATTGGTCTATTGATCAAAGCACTATCTTTGCAGCCCTCAAATTGAAAGGTGAAACCGGTAGAAGCACGTGAATTCGTAATTCCTTTTATAGGATTTAGTCTTGGAGTACATCACTTTAAGTACGAAATCGCGTCTGCTTTCTTTGATGATTATCCAGAGCAAGAATTCAGAGATCCTCGTATGACGGTGTCTCTTAGTTTGGAGAAGAAGTCGAACAATACCATGGATCTTCTCTTCTCTTTGGAGGGGAAAGTGGAGGTGGATTGCGATCGTACTTTAAAAGAGTTCGAGCTTGCGGTGGAGGCTGAGAGGAGATTAGTGGTAAAATTTGCCGATGAATACGACAATGAGGACGATGAAATTCTTTTTCTAACTCATGGGGCGTATGAGCTTGATGTTCGGCATTATGTATATGAGTTAGCGGTATTGAGTGTTCCTTCCAAAAAACTTTTTCCAGGTTTAGAGGAGGAAACAGAGTTATACAGCACAGAAATAGAAAATGATAGCGAGCCAGACCCAAGGTGGAATGGCTTAATGAATTTAAATAGTGAAGACTAAATTTAGATAAAATGGCACATCCTAAACGCAGACAATCAACCACTCGTAGAGATAAGCGTCGTACTCATTATAAGGCGGTTGCCCCAACCATCGCTGTTTGCCCAACTACTGGCGAATCGCACCTATACCACAGAGCCTACTGGCATGAGGGCAAGTTGTACTACAAGGGTAAAGTAGTTATAGACAAAACTGTCGTAGCAGAAGCATAGTCGTTCCTCGGCTGAGGGAAAAGTAGAATACTTTTGTTTAAAAGAGGATTCACTGTACCTTCATACTACTATAACGAGCTATGAATAAAATTAGAGCAAGCATAACTTCAGTTGGAGGCTATGTTCCAGACTTCGTTTTATCCAATGAAGTACTAGAGACCATGGTAGACACCTCCGACGAGTGGATCACAAGTCGAACGGGAATCAAAGAGCGCCGTATCCTGAAAGGAGAGGGGCGAGGAACCAGCGATATGATGATCCAAGCAGCAAATGAAGCCCTTAGAAAAAGAGGGATTTCAGGCTCCGATATCGATTTGGTAATTGCTTGTACGGTTACACCCGATATGATGGTAGCCTCAACCGCTGCCAAAGTGGCTCAGCTCATTGGGGCGAATCAAGCAGCAAGTTTTGATTTACAGGCAGCCTGTACGGGGTTTATTTACGGACTTGTAACTGCTAGTCAGTTTGTTGAGACGGGTAAATACAGCAAAGTTTTATTGGTTGGAGGAGATAAAATGTCCTCCATTTTAGATTATACAGATAGAACTACCTGTGTAATTTTTGGCGATGGAGCTGGCGCGGTAATCCTAGAGCCCAATACGAGCGGCGAAGGCTTGCAAGATTCTATCCTTAAAAGCGATGGAATAGGTCGTCAATATCTCCACATTAAGAGTGGAGGATCGATGTATCCTTCCACCCAAAGAAGTATAGATCAGAGAGAGCATTTTGTTCATCAAGATGGTCAACCCGTTTTCAAATTTGCAGTTACCAATATGGCACAGGTAAGCGAAGACATTCTCAAGCGCAACAATCTTTCGGGTGACGATGTAGATTGGCTGGTGCCACATCAGGCCAACAAAAGAATAATTGATGCCACAGCTAACCGCATGGGCTTGAATGAAAGCAAGGTGATGGTAAATATTCAGCGATATGGAAATACCACAAATGCCACGCTTCCGCTCTGTCTTTGGGATTATGAAAAGCAATTAAAGAAAGGAGATAAATTGGTATTTGCCGCTTTTGGTGGTGGATTTACCTGGGGATCGGCCTATTTGATTTGGGCGTACGATCCCAACTGAGTTTGATTAGATTTGTAATTCGCACAATTTCCTACCTATGGATATAAAAGAAATTCAGAACCTGATAAAATTTGTTGCCCGTTCAGGAGCAACAGAGGTGAATCTTGAAACAGAAGACTTCAAGATTATCATCAAGACTACCGCCGAAGTGGCCAATATGGATTATCCTGTTGTACAGCATGTTGCTCAAGTGGTTCCAGCGCAAATGCCTGCCCCACAAGCTGCAGCCGTTGCACCGCCAGAAATAGCTCCTATTGCAGCTGAAGACGATAGTAAATACGTGATTATTAAATCACCCATGATCGGTACGATGTATCGTCGTCCTTCGCCAGACAAAGATTTATTTGTACAGGTGGGCACCGAAATTCACAAAGGAGACACGGTTTGTATCATTGAAGCTATGAAGCTTTTCAATGAAATCGAATCGGAGGTTTCAGGAAAGATTGTGAAAGTATTGGTAGACGATCAATCTCCAGTAGAATACGATCAACCACTTTTTGTTGTTGACCCTGCCTAATTAGGCCTAAAACGTAAAAAGGATGTTCAAGAAAATACTCATCGCCAATAGAGGCGAAATTGCCCTGCGCATTATACGCACCTGCCGTGAAATGGGTATCAAGACTGTGGCGGTTTATTCTACTGCAGATAGAGACAGCCTGCATGTGCGCTTTGCAGATGAGGCGGTTTGTATAGGACCTCCCCCTTCAAAAGATTCGTATCTCAAGATCCCCAACATTATGGCGGCGGCTGAGATTACCAATGCAGATGCCATCCACCCAGGCTATGGCTTTCTTTCAGAAAACTCAAAGTTCTCGAGGATTTGCCAAGAAAACGGATTGAAATTTATTGGTGCTACGCCTGAACAGATTGACCAAATGGGAGATAAGGCTACGGCTAAAGAAACCATGAAAAGAGCAGGTGTACCCTGCATCCCAGGTTCAGAGGGATTGCTAGAAAGCTTAGAGCAAGCGGAAAGATTGGCGGAAGAAGTGGGCTACCCTATAATGTTGAAAGCAACTGCGGGAGGAGGCGGAAAGGGAATGCGTGCGGTTTGGAAAAAAGAAGACCTGAAAAAATCCTATGAGGATGCTATTGCAGAGGCGGAAGCGTCTTTTGGCAATAGTGGAATGTATATGGAAAAGCTAATTGAAGAGCCGCGACATATCGAAATCCAAATAGTAGGGGATCAATATGGAACGGTTTGTCATCTTTCTGAAAGAGACTGCTCTATTCAGAGAAGGCATCAAAAGCTTACAGAAGAAACGCCTTCTCCTTTTATGACACCTCAATTAAGAGATGCCATGGGCAAAGCAGCCAATAAAGCCGCGAAGTTCATTAATTATGAAGGAGCTGGAACCGTTGAATTCCTAGTCGATAAGAATCAGGATTTCTATTTCATGGAAATGAACACACGGATCCAAGTAGAACATCCTATTACTGAGCAGGTGATAGATTACGACCTAATTCGTGAGCAGATTAAGGTTGCAGCTGGAGTGCCGATATCGGGAAAGAATTATGAGCCACAGTTGCATTCAATAGAATGTAGAATTAATGCCGAAGATCCATACAATGGCTTTAGACCTTCACCCGGTAAGATCACAAGCCTTCATGCTCCAGGGGGTCATGGTGTGCGACTGGATACGCACGTGTATGCAGGCTACACTATTCCTCCTAATTATGATTCAATGATTGCCAAGTTGATTACAACGGCTCAAACTCGTGATGAGGCAATTGATAAAATGAGAAGAGCCTTAGATGAGTTTGTCATTGAAGGGGTTAAGACTACCATTCCTTTTCATAGGCAGTTAATGGATCATCCAGATTATATTGCTGGAAATTATACCACTAAGTTTATGGAAAGCTTCGTGTTGAAATAGAAGAGTAAACCCTTCGAAAAGAGGCCTTAAAACACTGTTTTAAGGCCTCTTTTATTATATAGTCCAATGATTGCGACCCTGTAATAGACTATCTAAATCGCCTATGCCCTTGGATTGTATAGAGGTATGCAACTGCTTGTCCATTTCTTCTTCATAAACCAAGCGATCTTCTTGGTAGAACACACCAAAAGGCCTCGGAAGGCTATCTTCAGTGTAAGGATCAAATAATCTGCTTAGAAGGTGAGCCTTCATGGCATCTTTCGAATCATGAATCCATAGATCTTCAGCGTCTATCGATTCCAAAGGAGCAGAATACACCTTCATATCTTTTATGTACAGTGCTTCTTTATTAGCGTCCTCTCCATAGAGTAAGGGCTTGCCTTCTTCTAACAAAAGGGTTGATCGTTGGCGGGTAGATTTGTTGGAATAGGGGGCAAATGCACCGTCGTTGAAAACGTTGCAATTTTGATAGATTTCTACAAGGCTAGTTCCTTTATGAGCATGGGCTCTCAACAATATATCGCGCAGTCCTTTTGTGTCTAGGTCTAGTCCGCGTGCAAAGAAGCTAGCATCGGCACCCAAAGCCAAGGCAGCAGGATTAAACGGATGGTCTATGGTTCCCCAAGGACTAGATTTAGTGGTTTTACCAAGCTCAGAAGTTGGACTAAACTGACCCTTTGTAAGACCGTAAATTTCGTTGTTGAAGAGAAGAATATTTACATTAAGGTTTCTTCTCAAGAGGTGAATAAGATGATTTCCACCAATGGATAAACTGTCGCCATCGCCGGTAATTATCCAAACGCTTAGGTCTTTGCGCATCATTTTTAGACCACTCGCAATGGCGGCAGCTCTTCCATGAATGCTGTGCATTCCGAAAGTGTTCATATAATAAGGAAAGCGAGAAGAGCAACCAATGCCTGAAATAAAAACAATATTCTCTCTTGGCACACCCAAATCGGGCATAATGGATTGAACCTGCTTTAGAATGCTGTAATCACCGCATCCCGGACACCAACGGACGTCTTGATCTGTTGCAAAATCTTTTGGCTTAAGAAGATCAGCTATTTCCATCTATTTATCCTTTAAGTTGTTCTTTAACAGCATCTTCTATTTCAATGGATAAAAACGGCAGGCCTTTGATTTTATTCAAAGGAATAGCGTTAATCAGGAATTTTTCTCGGATTATCTTGACCAATTGACCGTTGTTCAGTTCTGGAATAATGACGGTTTTGAAGTTTCGCAAGTGTTTTTCTAGATTCATTGGAAATGGAAATAGATAGCGAATGTGAAGATGTGCAACAGAAATCCCTTGCTTATTCATATTTAATACCGCCGTGCGAATCGCACCGTAAGTTGAACCCCATCCAACGATCAGAACATCTCCCGTTTCTGGGCCACAATCTATTTCTTGTGGAGGAATGTGGTGTGCAATTTCATTGACCTTAGCAGCTCTTGTAAGCACCATTTTTTGATGGTTTTCTGGCTCGTAGCTAACATTGCCTGTTCGATCTTCTTTCTCTAATCCACCCAAACGGTATTCGTGACCTGCGGTTCCCGGAATGGCCCAAGAGCGAACCAGTCGTGCATCTCTTTCATAGGGCAAATAGGCCTCATTCATTTTAGCATAGTTGGGATGAATAGCGGCCAAATCACTTGCTTTTGGGAAGCGCCAAGGTTCGGAGCCATTGGCGATATATCCATCTGAAAGCAAAATCACTGGAGTCATATGTTCTATGGCTATTCGGCAGGCTTCAAAAGCAACAGCAAAGCAGTCTTTGGGTGACCTCGTCGCGATAACAGGAATGGGCGCCTCTCCGTTTCTGCCATAAATCGCTTGTAATAAATCAGATTGTTCCGTTTTTGTGGGAAGCCCTGTGGAAGGTCCTCCCCTTTGAACATTGATTACCACCAAAGGGGTTTCAAGCATAAAGGCCAGTCCGAGTGCTTCTGTTTTTAAAGCAATGCCAGGGCCAGAGGAGGCGGTTACAGCTAAGCTGCCCGCAAACGAAGCGCCCACGGCGGCGCCAATAGCTGCAATTTCATCCTCCGCCTGAAAACTGCGAACACCATAATTCTTTCGATTGGCTAGTTCATGCAGTATATCGCTGGCAGGGGTAATGGGATAACCCGCGTAAAACAAATCTAAATGGGCTTTGGCGGCAGCAGAAATAAGACCAATTGCAATGGCTTCATTACCTGCGATATTCCTATATGAACCGGCGGGTAATGAGGCTTTGTTAACCGTATATCGATTGCTAAAGAGCTCTATGGTTTCGCCAAAATGATAACCTGTTTTGAGCACCTTGGTATTGGCCATCAGCAAGTCGGGTTTCGACTTAAACTTCTCTTTCAGAAAGAGAAGACTGGGCTCTATTTCTCTGTTATACAACCAGTAAACCAATCCCAAGGTGAACATATTCTTAGAGCGATCTTGCTCCTTAGTGCTCAGGCCACTGTCTTTGAGCGCCTCCCTGGTCAGCTTGGTGATTTCGATTTCAACCACATGAAATCCGGCATCTCTTGCCTCTGAAAGCAAATCTCTAGACTCATCTAATCCTGCCAATCGAAGGTTGCGTTTATCAAAGCCATTGATATTGGCGATGATCATTCCATTCGACTTGAGGTCGATTTGGAATTTTACCAAGGCGGCCGCATTCATGGCAACCAATGTATCTACCTTTCCGCCGGGGGTATTGATTTCTACACTACCGAAATTTATTTTAAAACCAGAAACTCCCGCAACCGTTCCAATTGGGGCACGTATCTCGGCCGGAAAGTCAGGGAAAGTACTTAGATCGTTCCCATGCAAGGCAGAAGTATTGGAGAACTGAAAGCCTGTAAGCTGCATTCCATCTCCAGAATCTCCGGCAAACAGCACAGTTGCTTTTTCTATTGTCTGATTCATGCCTTCGCCGCCAAATTCACTTCGCTCACTGATTTTACTTCAGGAGCCAATCTGCGAATAGTCATTTCTACTCCATTGGTGAGAGTCATTTGATTTACCTTACAACCTATACAGGCTCCATGAAGCTGTACGAGAACATTGAGCTCTTCATCAATATTTACCAGTGAAATATCGCCCCCATCCGACTGAAGAAAGGGCCGTATTTCATCCAGTGCTTTCTCTACCCTTGACGTTAATTCATTCATTTTCATTAGACCTTTTTATTGACTGCCGCGCAGCCGGCCATATTTGTAATGCGAACAATTTCTGAGGGAGGAAGGTCTTCGTTTCTGCGTAGCACTTCTTCCACAGCCCTGCGGGCCATCTCCTTAAAAGCCTCTGATGTGCTTGTGTTGTTTTGAAGCACAGCGGGCCTTCCAACATCTCCCGATTCTCGAATGCTTTGAACCAATGGAATTTCTCCTAAGAAGGGAACCTTTAGTTCTTCAGAAAGACGCTGAGCGCCCCCTTCTCCAAAAATAGAATATCTCTTTTCGGGCATATCGGGCGGAACGAAATAAGCCATATTTTCCACAATACCCAACACAGGAACATTTATGCTTTCCATCTGAAACATCGCCACTCCTTTTCGAGCATCAGCCAAGGCAACGGCTTGAGGTGTACTTACTATAATGGCTCCAGTTACCGGTACGGCCTGAACTAAGCTGAGATGCAGATCTCCCGTACCCGGTGGCAAGTCGATAATCATGAAGTCGAGCTCTCCCCAATGAGAATCTTTTATTAATTGGTTCAAGGCCTTGGTGGCCATAGGTCCTCGCCAAACTACCGCTTGATTGGCCCCTGTGAAGAATCCAATCGAGAGCAATCGAACCCCATAGTTTTCTACTGGGTCCATTTTTCGCTGCCCATCAATATCAATGGTTCCAGGTTTTTCATGGGTAACATCGAACATCATGGGCATAGAAGGTCCGTAGATGTCTGCATCTACCAATCCCACTTTAAATCCCATTTCAGCCAAGGCAACGGCTAGATTTGCGGTGATGGTGGATTTTCCAACGCCCCCTTTTCCGCTAGCTACCGCAATAATATTTTTTACTCCTGGTAATGCTGGACCTTTTAATTGGGGCTTTTCAGGAGGTGTTTCGGGAACAGAAAGACGCACCTTCACTTTTGCTTTCGGATGAACCTTATCTGCTATGGCTTGCATAATATCTACTTCAAGCTTCTTTTTAACCGCCAAGGCCGGTGAGGCGGAATAAACATCTATGTCTATTTCTTCACCGAATATTTGAATGTTCTTTACATGATTTTCAGCCACAATACTCTTGTTGCTGTTGTGCGCATTTATGCTTTCTAAGGCCCAAAGAACCTTTTCTTTCTCAATTTTCATAGTATCAAAATTACGTCTTCCTCTGTTGTGAGGTATATGGAGTAACATATTCGAAATCAGAAGGATTTAAATGATCTATCGGATCCCAGAAATGATTTTTAAGGTGGATTATCTGATGGTCGACTACTTCAATGCCTTCTTCGTTTAAAAGATCTTGCATTACCGTACTTCCATCGAAATGATGCTTGCCAGTAAGCAAGCCGTTTCTATTTACTACTCTATGGGCAGGAACATCCATAATGTGTGATGCATTCATGGCGTAGCCAACAATTCTGGCCGATTTCCCACTTCCTAAAAAACGAGCAATGGCACCGTATGAAGTTACTTTTCCCTCTGGAATATTACGAACAACGGCATATACTCTATGGAAAAAGTCACTCATATCAAGGATAGAATGAGAGATAGGTAATGGCCTTCCCTTTGGCTCTAAATATTTGCTCGTAATGGGTTTGAACCCTGTGTACAAGATGTGTTCGATCTTGCATTTGTTCATCTATATCGTAAAAGGCATCTTTTACTTCAAGCCCGAGAACAGCAAGCAATCCTTGAGTATAGCCATGCAAAAATTCACTATCGGTTTTTAGGTGGATGAGACCCTTCTCTTGCAAAAGAGTGGCGTACTTTTTTAAGTAATCGGGATGGGTTAATCGGTGTTTTGAACGCCTATACTTTATCTGTGGATCGGGAAAGGTGATCCATATTTCGCTTATTTCACCCTTTGCAAACGCCTTTTCGATCCATTGTATGGGTAAACGCAAGAAGGCAGCATTGGGTAGATTTTCTTCCGCCACCGTTTTGGCCCCTCGCCAGATTCGAGCACCTTTAACATCTATACCTATAAAATTCCGATCGGGAAATTCCCTCGCCATTGCCACGGTATACTCTCCTTTTCCGCACCCTAATTCTAGAGTGATAGGATTGCTATTCTTAAATACATTTAAATTCCAATTCCCTATTAGGTTTAAGCCCTGTAGATTTTCTTCTTTAGACGGCTCTATTACATGAGAAAAGCTCTTATTCTCTGCAAATCGCTTCAATTTATTCTTTCCCAATTCTCGTTTTTTTAGAGCCCTTTTATTTCGAAGGATGCATAACCTCTTTCACCCAAATCATTGTAGTAATCTACAAAACGCAAGGCGTAATATCCGTTTAAACCGGTGTT